>Ga0265294_10008506_pt1 | contig 11969 bp, 9 predicted proteins | sample MunlanPumphouse3_FD_192504 | JGI IMG/M metagenome (GOLD analysis project Ga0265294, IMG submission 192504) | Groundwater microbial communities from a municipal landfill in Southern Ontario, Canada - Pumphouse #3 | ecosystem: Environmental > Aquatic > Deep subsurface > Groundwater | place... | reverse complement strand
ATTCTATCTTTTCCTTTACAATTTGAGCTTTTTCAAACTCAAGTTTATCGGCAAACTCATACATGTCGATTTCCAGATTTTTAATAACTGTCGACAACTTTCCTGTGATAATGTCTCTAACATGCTTCAATGCAACATTATAATCTTCAGCAGATTGCAAGCCGACACATGGTCCTAAGCATCTGTTAATATGATACTTCAAACATAAAGAATATTTTCTTTTTTTTATATTATCATCAGTCAGTGCATGTCTGCATGTCCTCAGTGGATATATTTTAGCTATCAAATCTATTAAAGTATTCAGAATGCGGACAGAAGCGTATGGTCCAAAATATTCCGAGCCATCATCAACTTTGTTACGTGTTTTAAAAACACGAGGAAAGTTTTCATTTTTGATACACAGCCACGGGTATGTTTTATCATCTTTCAGCAAAATATTATAGCGAGGCTTATGTTCCTTTATCAGATTATTCTCAAGCAATAAAGCATCGGCTTCAGTATTGACTACTATGGTTTTTAAGTCGGCTATTTTACCAACCATAACCTTGGTTTTACCCGACACATCTTTATTAAAATACTGAGCAACACGCTTTTTCAAAGATTTTGCCTTACCTACATAAATTATCGTTCCGGCTTCATCAAAATACATATACACACCCGGACTGTCTGGCAAAACTTTCAGCGTATCGTTAACTGCATTTATGTTATTTTTGAACAACATATCTCTATTCTGTAAAAGAATCCCAACCCTGAGCTTTAATGTCTATAGTAACATTATCTTTGGTTATCAGAGACAAAATACCTTCATTATCAGTAATATGACCAATAATAGAAATCTGTGGTATTGACTTTATTTTTTCGTAATCACTTTGTTTTATGGTAAAGAGCAGTTCATAATCTTCACCGCCATTCATAGCCGCCGTTATCGGGTTAATATTAAAATCTTCCGCTGCTAATATTGTTGCAGGGTCAACAGGCAGTTTATCTTCATAGATATTACAACCTTTTTTAGACTGTTTACAGATATGATGCAATTCGGAAGCGAGTCCGTCCGAGATGTCAATCATAGAAGTAGGAATTACATCTTTAGCAGCTAAGATTTCCACAATATCGAAGCGTGCTTCGGGACGTAAAAAACGTTGCAAGACGTATTCGTTGCCGGCGAGGTCGGGCTGCATATTAGGATTTCCTTTCCATGTCTCTTTTTCTCTTTCAAGAACCAACATGCCCATATATGCTGCACCCAAGTTGCCTGAAACACATATCAAGTCATTATTTTGCGCTCCATTTCTATAGACAATGTTATTTTCGTCAACTTCTCCGATAACAGTAATAGAGATGAATAATCCGCTTATGCTTGAAGTTGTATCACCGCCAACCATGTCTACATGATAATTTTTGCAAGCCTGCTTAATGCCGGCATATATCTCCTTCACGGCTTCTACGCTAAAACGGTTAGATACAGCTATGCCGACAGTTATCTGTTTTGGTCTGCCGTTCATCGCATAAACATCGGAAAAATTCACTACTGCCGCTTTATATCCAAGGTGCATCAAAGGTGTATACACCATGTCAAAATGCACTCCTTCAACAAGCAAATCCGTTGACACAAGCACCTTTTTATCAGGATACGACAACACAGCACAATCATCGCCAACTCCATATACCGATGATTTATTGTTAAGTGTAAAGTCTTCGGTGATATGGTCTATAAGTTTAAATTCTCCTAAAGACTTTAGTTCTGTTCTTGTAACACTGTCTTCAAACATTGCCATATTTCTACAGTTCTAAAACGTTATAATCCTTATCTATAATTACATCAGCGGTAGGTTTCATTCCCGAAACAACTTCATGTTCTCTTTGAAGCACCATCGCTCTTAGTGGCGTTTGGGCTTCTTTACCGCGTTTCAACTGAGCTTTCTTAGTTTCAAAATAGGTTATGTCAATAAAAACACGCAAGTCAACATCTTCAGCTTTCAACGCATATAATCCATCTAATATCAACACATTAACACGTGAAAAATCAGAAACTAAATGGTCTACTTGGTCAGTAACGATGTCCACGCAAGGCATATAAGCAGTAACGCCTCTGCGAAAAGAATTTATGTTGGCGTTGAGAGTCGCCCAATCGTATTCTGTATCGCCGACAAAAGACGGACCGTGAGCTTCACGCCACGCATTACGTTCTTCCGGCAATGTCAGATAATAATTGTCGGTATGCAAAGGTTTACCTTTCAAGCCTATTTTCTTGTATTCTTTTGCAATACAATGTGATAACTCCGTTTTCCCGCTTCCGGATTCACCGGAAATGGCAACCACAAATCTACTGTTATCTTTTCTTCTTTTTTCTATAATATCGAAAATTGCCTTAGCAGCTTTTTCATGCTTTTCTTCTATAAGTAATACATCGCTTAACATAACTGAAATATTTAATATACATACGTTTTACCTTTAAATTTAAACTTCCCGCTGATTTTATTCCAATGTTCTGGAAGTTTTTGCTCTCTCATCTCAACTGCATCACCTGTAACATCTATGCCGGCGAAAGAAAACATGGCAATCAATATTGTCCCCGACATCACCCCTGCATGTATACCTTCAGCTGTCGTACCACCTTGAGTATCATCATAATCACTGATTAAAGCATCATGATAAAGAGACCAACTAAGAGCCTTGTCGTTTATGATACCGGCAAGTTGAGCATGTACTACTCTACTCAAAGTAGAACCGTGAGATGTCCTTTGAAGATAATATTTCAAATTATTATCTATATAATTGTTTGAAAGTTTATATTTCATCGACTTCAATATAGAAGTAACCTCTATAGCGTTCAAATTATAGAACACCATCAATGTATCTGCTTGTTTTGCAACCTTATAATCATCAGGTGACAAGCCTTCGGCTTTCAGCAATCTGTCCATACGGTAAATATTACCATACTTAGCTCTATAACTATCCCAGTCTAAATCTTTAAGTGCAAAATAGCCGTCATATTGAGAAATAATATCATTTTCAACAATGATGTTCAATTTTAGAGCAATATCTCTCCATTTAGCAACCTCATCAGCAGCAAGATTGATTTTTGTGATGACATTTTTCGCAGCATCTTTACAAAAGTCCTCATAAAGGTTGGCACCGATATTCAACACCCACGAAGTCATGATGTTAGTATATGCGTTATCTTTAAGTCCGCCTTTATCTGAATCCGGATATTTCTCATGAAATTCGTCAGGACCCATTACGCCGGAAATAGAATAACGCTGTGTCGTTTCATTCCATTCCGATTTAGAAGTCCAGAAACGGCAAATTTCCCACAACATTTCCAATCCGTTATCAATCAAGAATTGTACATCGCCGGTAATATGAAAATACTGATAAACATTATATGCAATAGCTAACGAAACGTGACGTTGCAGGCAGCTATAATCAGGTCCCCATTCTCCTGAAACAGGATTAAGGTGTACTGTTTGAGTTTCTTCTCTACCATCGCTACCGCTTTGCCAAGGAAACATTGCGCCTTTGTAACCGTTATCGGCAGCATATTTTTTCGCAGCATCTAAACGGCGGTATCTATACATCAACATTGCTTTGGCTGCATCAGGAAAGTGCATACAATAAAATGGCAGAATAAAAATTTCGTCCCAAAAAATATGTCCTCTATATGCTTCACCATGCAAACCGCGAGCTGTTATACTTGCATCAAAATGCTTATTATGAGGCGAAAACGACACCATCAGATGATACAAATGCAGTCTTATCAACTTTTGTGCTAACCTGTCACCATCTATTTTGATGTCAATTTCTTTCCATATTTTTTTCCACGAAGCCTCGCTTTTAAAAATAAGTTCGTCATAACTATCATACTCATTAACTTTTTCCACGGCTTTGGCAGCTATATTCTTGTCGTTCAACGTATTATAGATTGACACTATTTTTTGTATTTCGATTTCTTGTCGCGGAACAAGGTTAAATTTATATTCCAAGAATGCAGCGGAATGTTTTACACACTTTTTCGAGCGTTTTTTATCACAAATAATTTTCGCCGCTTCTGTTACTCCTATATGCAAGTTCACTGTTTCAACTTGAACAGTTATGACATCATCTTCGATATTTGCATTTACATATTTCAGATGTTGCTGATTCAGTTGAGAATATCTATCCACGCCGGCGTTTATGATATTGCCGTCTATTCCCGTGGCGATAGTTACCTTGCCGGAGTAATTAACCGGACTGAAAATATATTTTTCGGCAGCAACATGATAATCGTGCATTGATGCCATTCTATAATTTTCGATTATATGTTGCTTACCTGTCTGGTCTTGTACACATATAATTCTGAATAGTTCGCCGTTAGCTAAGTTCAAATTTCTTTCGACATATAGAATTTTACATTCATTGATATTAACCCAATCATCTTCATCTACTTTAAATTTAAAAGTTGTCCAATTAGGGCAGTTCACGAAATCTTCATTTTCGATATATCTGTCGCCGACTTTAGATGTCAGTCTGTTATACAATCCTGCCATATAAGTACCCGGATAATTGGTTTTACCTGCGGAACATTCCGGCATAGAGCCGCGTGTGCCAAAATATCCGTTACCCACGGTCATCAAAGTTTCACGGCTTTTCTCTTTTTCGGGGGCATAATCCTTATAAGTTATGCTCCAATTATCTTCGTCAATACCATGTTTAAACCAATATTCCAATTCTTTAAGAGAAATTTCGGAGATGTCGCTGACGACAATATCGGCACCATTGATTTCGAGGTCTCTATGGTTGTTTTCGCGAGCTATTCCTATGACGAGACCGAAATTACCTTTTCGTCCTGCCTGCACGCCGCTTACGGCATCTTCTACCACTACAGAATTTCTGTATGAGCAATGCATGTTATCGGCGGCAGTAGTAAATATGTCTGGTTCCGGTTTACCTTTAAGGTGAAGTTCAGCGGAGACGGTACCATCGACACAAGTTTCAAAAAGGTCTATCAACTGCATACGTTCCAATATTGGTCGACAATTTTTGGAACTTGAAGCCACAGCTATTTTTACGCCTTTTTTATGAAGTTGATGAATGAACTCTATTGTTGAGTCATAGAGTTCCACACCATCTTTTTTAATAATTTCATTAAACTTATTATTTTATTACCCAACGCACAGACAGTATCGAAGCCGGGTGCATCTTCAGGAGAACCATAAGGCAACACTATATTGCGTGATGTCAGGAAGTCGGCAACACCTTTATATCTTGGCTTTCCGTCTACATATTTAATATAGTCGGTTTCGTGAGAAAATTCCACAAAAGGTTCGCCGAGTGTATCAGTACGGTAGTGTAAATATTCGTCGAACATTTCTTTCCATGCAGCACTATGTACTACAGCAGTTTTTGTAATCACGCCATCGAGGTCAAAGATTACAGATTCAATAGGATACATGAGCTAATAAGATTAATTTATAATATAGGTGCGCAACAAATTATTTTGCATAATTTATTGCGCGAGTTTCTCTGATAACCATTATTTTGATTTGTCCCGGATAAGTCATTTCGCTTTGAATTTTCTTTGACAGTTCAAAGGATATTTGTTGAACTTCAGCATCAGACACTTTGTCGGCGTTGACGATAACTCTCAGTTCTCTACCGGCTTGAATAGCGTAAGTATTGATAACTCCCGGAAATTCGAGTGCAAGTTCTTCCAATTTATTCAATCTTGTGATATAAGCCTCCACTATTTCGCGGCGTGCGCCCGGGCGTGCGCCGGAGATGGCGTCACAAACTTGAACTATTGGTGACAGCAGCGAGGTCATTTCAATTTCATCATGGTGAGCACCAATAGCTTTATATTTTTCGGCTATTTTCATGCCATAAAGAGCGTGCGGCATTTCCGGCTCTTGGTCTGGCACCTTGCCTATGTCGTGCAACAAGCCGGCACGTTTAGCCTTCTTGGGATTCAAGCCAAGTTCGGCAGCCATGGTAGCACACAGATTAGCAACCTCCTTAGAATGTTGCAGCAGGTTTTGTCCATAAGAAGAACGATATCTCATCTTACCTATCAACCTAATCAATTCGGAATGAATACCATGAACACCAAGATCAATACAAGTACGTTTACCTATTTCTATTATCTCTTGTTCTATCTGTTTAGTAGTTTTGGCGACAACCTCTTCTATTCTTGCCGGATGTATTCTGCCGTCTGCCACAAGTTTGTGCAGCGACAACCTTGCTATCTCTCTTCTTACTGGATCAAAACCGGAAAGTGTTATCGAATCCGGAGAATCATCTATAATAATCTCTACACCGGTTAAAGATTCAAGGGCTTTAATATTTCTACCTTCTCTGCCAATAATGCGACCCTTAACTTCATCATTCTCAAGATGAAATACCGATACTGAATTTTCTATGGCATTTTCTGTAGCTGTACGCTGGATAGTTTCTACAACTATTTTCTTTGCTTCGGTATTTGCTGTCAATTTAGCCTCATCAACTATATCTCTAATCATCACCATTGCTTCGGCTGTTGCTTCTTCCTTCATACTCTCTACCAGCTGTTGTTTGGCTTCTTCGGCAGTAAGATTTGATATTTTTTCAAGAGCTGCAACAGAATCTTTATGATGTTTATCTATTTCTGCCTGCTTCTTATTGGTAAGTTCTATTTGTGCTTCAAGAGTAGATTGCAATTTGGCATTGTCGTTTTTTTCTTTCTGAAGTTCTTCAATCTTCTGATTAACAATTAATTCACGTTGTTTCAGTTTATTCTCGTTCTTTTGAATATTACTATTACGTTCTTGACATTGTTTGTCGAAATCTGCTTTAAGTTGTAAAAACTTTTCTTTAGCTTGCAGCACTTTATCTTTTTTGATAATTTCTGCTTTTTCTTCTGCCTCTGTTATAAGTTGTTGACTTTTTTTAGTAAGTGATTTTTTTAAGATTGTCATTGCAAGGAGGATTCCCAATCCCACGCCTGCTATAGCTACAATTACAGCTATGATTAAAGTTGTTGGCATAAATTTGTAATTTTGCCGGAAGACAGAAAAAAAACTCGCAAAAGTTCGGGAGTTCAAGAAAAACTCCATAAAAATAAAGATCAGGATCCCCCGGATATCACGAATGTCCACTGGGGTTATTACAACCCAATTACTGAGGCCTATTCTTATATATCAATTTTCGAGTAGAATCCTTAGTTGTAAAATGTTGAGTTTTTCAACTGTTGAACTAATGCGAGTCTATCTTTATGTTTTTTAATCAGTTAAGTTTAATAAATTATCTATTTCTTTTATCTTACTGAGAACATCTTGTTTCTCCTCTTTATTTAATTGTCCGGAGCCATAAATCTTCTCGAAAAACATCGCCTTAACTGCAAATTGCAGTGCCGACATCGCTAATAAATCCTTATCGTCTTTATACGAATAAGTATTTTTAAAAAAATCTATTAATTTCATCAACTCACTTTCAGCCCCTCTTAGTCCATTTTCATCGCCAGACTTAACTTTTATCTGATAAGTTCTGCCAAGAATATTTATTGTTACCGATTTTATATCTTCGTTTTCCATTTATTTTATCTCATTAGAATAAATTGTCAAACATCCTTCTATTTCCTGTAACAACTCTTTGAGGCTGTTTTTATCCCTAAGTTGCTTTTCTCTCTCTTCCGATAGTTTGTTATTTAATATATTTATTTCGTCTGTTAAGTTATTGTTTATTACTTTATTATCTGTTTTTATTATTTCTATTTCTTTTCGTAATTCTTGATTTTCACCAATAAGTTTCTTTACTTTTGCCTCTATCGATTCCAATATAAGATTTACTTCTTCCATTTTTTTCTGCAAATTTACTATTTTATTTTATATGTATTATATTTTACAAAAAAATTTTTCATTTTGTTCGGACATTTTGAATTTTTTATGATTAGTAGGTAAAAACGATAATTATTTTACATCATGATTAACGAGAACCTTTTAGCTTTTATCTGGCAGCAGCGTGTCATTCAGCAATTCGCTATAACTGTTGACGGGAAAAAAGTCAGCATTATCAATCCCGGAACCTTAAACAGCAACCAAGGTCCCGACTTCATTAATTCTCAGATGATTATTGACAACACACTTTGGTATGGCAATGTCGAGATACATGTAAAATCTTCAGATTGGTTTTTACATTGTCATCAATTAGATGCAAATTACGCTAACGTTATATGCCATGTTGTTTGGCTTAATGATGCAACTGTATGCTATCTTCATGGTGATGCAATTCCTACGATAGAATTAAGTAAACTTATTCCCGACTTTTTACTCGAAAAATATAATGACATGTTAAGTCTTTCAGGTTTTATAGCTTGTCAAAATAACATCAGCAATGTACCTAAATACATAATATTTAACATGTTAGAAACTGCATTCTTTGAATCTTTAGAAACAAAATTAGAAAACATCCATACTTTATCAAGTAATATTAACAACAATTTCGATGAACTTTGTTATAAATTGATTATCAGAAATTTCGGCTTTCGTATCAATAATGATGCTTTCGAAGCGACCGCCGACTCGCTGCCTCAAAAGTTTGTCCGGAAGTATTCAGATAGGGCAAATATAGTTGATGCCTTATTCTTTGGACAAGCAAATATGTTGAATGAACATTTCAAAGATGATTATCCGAAATTGCTGTTTAAAGAGTACAAATATTTCTCTAAACTACTGAATATCAAGCCACAAATCAGCTGTCGCTGGAAATACATGAGAATTCGTCCTGCAAATTTTCCATGTATAAGAATGTCGCAATGCGCAGCCTTCATGCAAAAAAATTTCAACGGCATCGACAACTTCTTAACCATTGACTCTCTTCAAGATTATTACAAATTATTCGGCATACCCATCAATGATTATTGGCAAAATCATATAGTTTTCGACAAAAAGACCAATACGGAAGACAGACGCATAGGGATCAGCTCTATCGACATCATCTTGATTAACACTATTTTACCATTAATATTTTTCTACGGCAAGGCTCACAACAATGAACTTTTATGCAATCGTGCCTTATCTATATTCGAAAATATTTCTGCGGAAAACAACAAAATAATAAGACAATGGAAAAATCTGAACGTAATACCTAAAAATGCGATGCACTCTCAGGCATTATTATATCTAAAACAGAAGTATTGCGACAACAAATTTTGTTTGAAATGCAAAATCGGCGCAAAAATCTTAACTGACTAAGAAGTTTGAAAATGCAAAATTATAAGTTAAACAAATAAACATTAAACAAATACCACATAACATGAAAGAGTTTTTATATTTTTCGCGGCGCGATAGAAAGGGAATAATATCGTTAGCAGTAATTATTTTAAGTTTATTACTGTTGAACATTGTATTTTCGCATAAAAATACGATGACAGCCTCATCTTCCGAAAATGCTTATGACTCCTTATTAATAAAGGTGGAGCAGATGAAACCTAAAATAAAATTAGTGGAGTTGAACACAGCTGATTCGGCGGCATTGCTTCCAATTCCGGGCATAGGACCGACATTTGCAAGCAGGATAATAAAATACCGCGACAAACTTGGCGGCTTTGTTTGCTCCAAGCAATTATTAGAAATTTATGGCATCACAGAAGAAAATTTCCCGAACATTGAAAAACATATCATCATCAACGACAGTATAATCAGCAAAATTAATGTCAACAGATTAGAATTTAAGCAAATTCTGAAACACCCGTACATAGACTATGAAAAAACAAAAAAGATAGTAAATGCGAGGAACAAGTCAAAATTTTCATCTACTGATGATTTTGTTTCAAGGACAGGCATAACGGACTCTTTATTACTAAGGTACATTTCTTTTTAAAAATCATCTTTCTTCATCACATAAATTCAGAATTATCATATATAATTTTGACTAGCTGTAAATAATAATATCAAAAATTCGTGTACCTTTGCGGCGCAATGAGAGAAAACACTATTCATATTCAGGGAGCGCGAGTTAATAATCTAAAGGACATATCTTTAGACATTCCTCGAGATAAATTGGTAGTAATCACCGGTGTGTCCGGATCCGGCAAATCTTCTTTGGCTTTTGACACTTTATATGCTGAAGGACAACGCCGATACGTAGAAAGTTTAAGTTCTTATGCACGCCAATTTTTATGCAAGATAAGTAAACCTGATGTAGACAGCATCAGCGGCATATCTCCAAGTATTGCAATAGGACAACGTGTAAACACAACTAATTCGCGGTCAACAGTAGGCACTGTTACAGAAATATACGAATACTTAAAGTTGTTTATGTCACGGCTTGGAAAAACTTACTCGCCAATATCAAATTGCGAAGTCAAGCAGCACTCTGTTTCCGACATTGTTGACGTTATTACCTCAAAATCGACAGGTCAAAAATGTTATATCTGTTATAAAATAAAGACGGAAAAAGTTACAATAGGCAAGCAATTACAATTATTGTTGGAACAGGGATTTTCACGTATAGTTTTATATGAAGACAATGACATTAAAATTACGCCTATAGAAGACATCAACAACAATCCGGGGTTACTTGCAAAAATTGCGGCTAAAGGGGAGTTGTTGATTATGGTTGACAGATATGCAATTAAAATGCAGGGCTTTTCTGACGAGATGAAAAGCCGCATAGCAGATTCTGTGCAGACAACACTTTACGAAGGAGACGGACATTGCTTTGTAATTACAACAGATGAGACGAATACAACGACTACTGAAGAATACTCTACAAATTTTGAAGCCGACGGGATAATTTTTGAGCGACCGGAGCCTAACTTATTCAGCTTCAACAATCCATACGGTGCTTGTCCTGAATGTGAAGGTTATGGAAAAATTATCGGCATTGATGAAGATTTAGTGATACCCAACAAGCAACTATCTGTATTTCAAGATGCTGTAGTTTGCTGGCGAGGCGAGACGATGCAATTATGGAAAGAAGACCTCATCAAAAATGCAGAAAAAAGCAATTTCCCCATCCACAAACCGATAGCACAATTAACGGAAAAGGAATACGACATGCTTTGGGAAGGCTCTCCTTACTTTGAAGGCATCAATGATTTTTTCAAATATGTAAAATCCAAAAGTTATAAAATACAATACAAAGTAATTTTATCCCGCTTTCAAGGTAAAACACGTTGTCCTGTTTGTAAAGGCAAACGGCTAAGAAAAGAAGCCTGTTACGTAAAATTTAACGGTAAAACCATCATTGATTTTTTAGATACGCCTATCAAAGATTTGAATGTCTATTTCAACGATTTATTATTAGATGCCGAGCAGATGGCTGTAGGCGGGAGGATTTTAAAAGAGATACGTCAACGGCTTGGATTTTTATCTTCGGTAGGATTAAACTACCTCACCTTAAGTCGGGAATCCTCAACACTTTCCGGCGGTGAAATGCAGCGTATAAACTTGTCGGCTGCCTTAGGCAGCAATTTGGCAAATTCGATGTACATACTTGATGAGCCGAGTGTAGGCTTACATTCGCGTGACACCATGCGACTTATAGAAACATTAAAAAAACTTCGCGACCTTGGAAATACAGTTATTGTAGTAGAACATGACGAAGACATTATCCGCGCTGCAGACTATATTGTAGACATAGGACCTTTAGCAGGGCGACTTGGCGGAGAAGTTGTGTTTTCCGGAACCATAGAGCAAATGCTGCAAGCAGACACACTGACAGCCAAATATTTACGCGGCGAGTTGTCGGTAAAGCCACCTTTATACAAACGAAAACCACGTAATTTCATCACTGTTCACGATGCCACACAGTTTAATTTAAAAAATATAACAGTAAAATTCCCATTAAATGTAATCACAGTTGTCATCGGCGTAAGCGGCTCCGGCAAGACAACGCTTGTTGATGGAATTTTGTATCCTGCACTGAAAAACAGTTGCGAGAAAACGAACCTTAAAACAGGAAATTTTTCTCATCTCAGCGGCGACATCAACAGCATCAGCAGCGTAGAACTCGTA
>Ga0265294_10008505_pt1 | contig 11969 bp, 8 predicted proteins | sample MunlanPumphouse3_FD_192504 | JGI IMG/M metagenome (GOLD analysis project Ga0265294, IMG submission 192504) | Groundwater microbial communities from a municipal landfill in Southern Ontario, Canada - Pumphouse #3 | ecosystem: Environmental > Aquatic > Deep subsurface > Groundwater | place... | reverse complement strand
CAGCAATAATCTCGCTCTGGGACATTTGCGTTTTCCTGTTTCTCCTTTTCGTTGTGTCACCTGCTTGAAGTTGGTGATTCCGGATTTCATTCTCATATTCTGCACAAAAATCGTCGGCAATACAAAATATTTCAATAACTTTGTCTGTTGTGATCATAGGGCTGATGTTTGTTATTTGTTTGATTATCAGCTATAAATATACAAATAATCTCCCTATATCACAACTTTTTTTATGCTTTTCTTATCCCGAACTCACGTTATTAGATACGCTGCGTAAATGTGGCTGGCTAGTCCAAAGAGTACGAAAACATGAAAAACGGCGTGGACGAACTCTCGCCGTGCTGTAGCGTAGATGACTGCACCAGCAATATAGAAAACTCCGCCGGTAATCAACCAGATCACTGTGTCAATGACATTCTGTTCCCGTGCTACCTCTATCAACGGCTTAAAGGCGATCAGCACGATCAGTCCCATCAGTACATAGGAGGCTGTTTTCAGATGACTGTTTTGCTTCAGCGGCCGGAAGCTGATGAGGATCCCTGTGAGTGCGATGAACCAGACCAGTACAAAGATAAACCATCCCCAGAAAGGTGTATTGTGCAATAGGATGAGCGTGAAAGGGGAGTAGCTTGCCGCGATAAGAAGGTAGATTGCGGCATGGTCGAAATGGCGCAGCTTTGATTTAAGTACCGGTGCCTGCACGTAGTGATAGATAGTGGAGGAGCCCATGCAGGCAATCATCCCGAACCCGAAAAGAAGATAGGCCAGCAAGGCACGACTGTCCTGCGCCGCCACAGCCCGGCTCAGCAGCATTGCTGAAGCAACCAGGCTCATTATCACGCCAAAACCATGGGTCAGGTAGTTGGCACGTTCCTCGCGTTGGGTATAAAATTTTTCCTTTGTCATACAACGAGCAAAGATATCTAAATTTTGGTATTCTTCAATTGAAAAATATTTTATCAAGTGAATCGTGTAGATTAAATCCTATAACTCGAGTTCTTCTAGCAGCAACAGAGTCTCTCCAGCATCTTGCAGTTCGAAGATGCGGGCACGTTCCATCCCTCCCGGTGAGTTCGGACGATGAAAGGTAATGCATAAACGGCCATCGAAAGTTTGGAATATCATGCCATGCCCGCCATTTTGTGTGAACAACGGCTTATCTTGTTGCTTCCATGGTCCGTGTACTTTCCCGGTTACCGACTCTGCAATGCCAATGGCGTATTCGCCGTTCATAAAGCTCGACCAGATCATCAGTAATTTGCCTGTTTTGGTGCGATAGAGAAAACATCCGTCAGTTACGTACGATCTTACAGGAATGTTATCGTGTAAAGTCCCTGTCGACCAGTCGGCCGCTGAGGCATGAAACATGGTTACCCCATTTCCTACAGCAACAGACAGATCAGCTGCCAGTTGAACCAACACTATGGTGCCGTCGACCACCTGCACCCATTCGTGGCAGTAGATCATGTAAGGCTGCCCCTCCTCAACCCATAACGTTCCGTCAAGTGCCATTCGATCCATTGGTGTATGAGGTTTCTTTTCGAAAGGCTGGAAGGGGCCTTGGGGTTGATCGGAAACAAAGATTTGTACTCCTCTAAAAATGTATTTGGGCCATCCTTTCTGCTCTTTTTTCCACTGAATATCTGAATTTAAGGTGGCAAAGAGGTAGTATTTTCCATTATAAGGATGTACTTCTGGGGCCCAAACTCGACCGGTTATCCAGTTGTCATTGGGTACGGTAAACACCTGAAAGGGGCCTTCCCAGTTTTTCAGATCCCTACTTTTATAGGCTTCAACTCCACCAAGTGATTTACCCGAGGTATTGACAGTTGCCGATTTATACATGTAATAATATCCGCTCTTCTTGTCTGGCAAAATGTACGGATCACGAATAGGAATTTCCGATAGCTTTTTAAGGGTCTGACCACATAATGGTAACAAACCAACAATTAATAAAAGAGTGAATGAGACATATTTCATATTCATATTTTTTTTATTCAAATGTACAGAAAAAATTGAAAAAAGGATCAGGCAGGATAAAAACCTGCCCGATCCTTCAAATTTATCCTAATCGTGGGAGTGTGAACAAAACAGTATCACATTACATTAAACGTATAGTTTCCTGATCCCACTTCAAACACTACAAAATTAGCTTCGTTCTTTAGAAATTTAATTCCCTGAATACTAGATAGTTTTTTACCGTTTTCGGTTACCTGCTTTTTGTCGGTTGCCGGAATATATAAGGTGGCACGGGTATTACCCGGTACACTCACGTTCCATTCAAAAGAGTTGTTCTTTTTAGTCCAATCACTTTTAATCAATCCATGTATTGATTGATAGGTAGCAGTGACACGGTCTAATCCCTCAATCATTTCAGGTTGCATATGGATTTTTTTAAATCCATTGCTGCCGGCAGCATTCTTTATTCCACCCAGATTTTCGTAGAACCAGACATTCAGATCTCCCAGTAACATCACATGGTTGTGAGAATTCATCGCAGGATCGGCTGTATTCCCGTTCCAGAGCTCCCAGATGGTGGTTGCCCCATTTTCGATCATGTGCCCCCAGCTGGGATAATCGCGGTTGGTGGCAATTCTGAAAGCAATATCACTGCGCCCATATTTTGATAATCCTCGCATCAGGAATTGAATGCCAACCAAACCGGTACTGACATGTCCATCGAACTCGTCGAGTGTTTTCTTTTCAATATTGGCGAAAACTTTCTCTTCATATCCTTCAGGCACCATCCCAAATGATAAGGAGAGGATATTGGCTGTAACGGTGTTGTTACTGTACTGTGCTGTTTCCTGATTGAAAAATTTCTCGTTGTAAGCATCCTTCACAAGCTGTGCCTGATCGGCAAATTCTTTGGCATCGTCCGGTTTGTTTTGAAGCAGTGCGAATTTTTCCAGTAATGATAACATCCGATAATAGAAGGAAGTACCTAACAATACCCCATCGGTCTTGCGGGCAGGGTCGGCAGAGTGAATCAGCTCTGGTGATTCAGGAGGCATACACCAGTCGCCATACAGGTCGCGGGGCATGAGGTTATTCTCCATATAGTTGTCACGCATGTAATAGATCCATTTCTTGATCGATTCATAATGCGAAACAATAGGACGGATATCGCCATATTGTTCGTAAAGCATATCGGTTATGATCACATATGCTGCAGGCCAGGTCATGTTGTCATTATAGAGTTGCCAATATGCAGGAGCTACATCCGGTATGCTTCCTGATTCATTTTGTGCTTCATGTATATCATTCAACCATTTCATATAGAGGTCGTGATTGTTAAACATGAAACTTTCACCATGTGATCCGGTGGCCCTGTCACCCAGCCATCCCATACGTTCATCTCTCTGAGGGCAATCAGTTGGCATACCCCTATAGTTGCCCAATATTCCCCAGTGTGCATTTTTATAGATCTGATTGATCGTAGAGTCAGATGTTTCAAAATGGCCGGTTGTTTCCATTTCATCGTAAATCACCTTTCCTGCGAAATCATCGATTGATGGAGTTCCCGGGTAGCCGGTTATCTCGACATAACGAAATCCGTGATAAGTGAAAGAGGGCTCCCATTCTTCTTTTTCGTTTCCTTTTAAGGTGTACAGATCTGTAACATATGCATTCCTTATATTGTCCATGTAGAGGGTGCCATCATCTTTCAGCACTTCAGCAAAACGCAACTTCACACGATCTCCCGGTTTGCCTTGCACTTTCATGCTTACCCATCCCACCATATTTTGTCCCATATCAAGGATATACATTCCCGGTTTTGGTTCTGTGATGGCAATAGGGGTTATCTTATCCATTATTTTGATATTCCGGTTACGTTGCGCTTCAAGTTTCCCGCTGGGAGCATCAGTCAGTTCAGCTGTCAACCATTTGCTATCATCGTATGCGGGATTATTCCATCCCGACATCTCTTTTCTCGCATCATATTCTTCTCCATCGAACTCACTATTTGCTACAATGGGTCCATTGGCCGTCACCTTCCAGCTTTCATCACTGATGATGGTTTGTCGGCTGCCATCTTCAAAATCAATCTCCAATTGGGCAATCATTTTGGGGAAACCATAGTTCGTAATGGGAGGAAGGGGTGGATAGGAGTTATCTTCAGCTGTTCGCATATGGAAGAAACGTCCGTTACCTAGTGTGACTCCCAGTGCATTGGTACCGCTTGAAACTAGTTCTGTGACATCAAAAGTGTTGTATTTGACACTCTTCGAATAATCGGTGGGAGTTGGTGCCAATACCTGGTCACCTACCATCTTCCCATTAATGAACGCTTCATAGAGACCCAATCCTGAGATATAGAGAGTTGCTTTTTTGATCTCTTTTTCAGGTTGAAACTCTTTCCGTAAATAACGGGCAGCCAAGCGTGTTTTTCCTTTTAACACATCTCCCGGATAACTCTTGTCGAGCCCAATCCATTTTGCTTTCCAGTCGTCGGTTTGCATAAAGGCCATGCTCCACGTTGCTGCTTCACTCCACTCTGAAGAGCCTTTGTTGGTTTCTACCTTTACTTTCCAATAGCAGGTAGCCCTGCTTTCCAATGGTTTTCCGCTATATGGAATATTTATGGATTGATCTGAACGAATCAGACCGGAGTCCCAAAGGTCTCCTTCATCCGCATGTAGTTTTTCCATTGAGGATGCTACGAGAACCTGATACCCTTTCTGACGGATATCCCGGGTGTCTCCATCCATTTCCCAGCTTAAGAATGGTTGAGCAATATCGAGCCCCATAGGATTTTCCCGATATTCACAACGCAATTGATCTACTTCTATAGTAGCCTTTTCAGTACATGCTTGTATGGAAATAAAAAGAAGCATGACTATTGTGAAGAATAATTTTTGATTGTTCATTCTTATTTTTTTATAATCATATGATAAATATAGTTGGAAAATCAATCTCGTTAATCTATTAATTAAGATTGAAAAAGTACACGACGTACGAAACGAGAGGTGGCAACCGCATCGTTCTGCTCTATCAATGATTCAATCTCTTCAAAATTTTCATCAACGATCCTTTCAAACTGACGCACCCATAAAATGCTTTCGGCAATGGCATCCGTTGCATCTTCGCGATAAGGATACTGATCCATAGAGAGCCACCCCTGATAGTTTGTTTTTTTGAGGCTGAGCATCAAATCCAGGTATACAGTGCTGTGTACAGAACCCACAATCATGTCATCGTCCCATGCACCATGATTGTCGTTGAAGTGCATGTGAAAAAGACGTTCACCCGCACGTTTGGCCATAATAACAGCTTCAGCCACATTCTCACCAGCTACAAAACTGTGGCCGGTATCGATACAAACCCCCACGTTGCTGCAGCCTGTTTCCAGTGCTGCCAGGAGGGTATCCGCCATCCTGGCATGGTAGGAGTAATTTCGGGGTTCTTTGGGCTTGTACTCCAGAGCAAACCGTAACGTCGGAAACTCCTTTGCCAGCTTGGTGGTCCCTTCACGAAGCCATTCTCTTTTTTGGTCATAATCGGTTGTCAATAAATAGTCGTAGCCATCTTGTGCCATCCACATGTTCACAATTCCGCAATTCATCTCCAGGGCAATCTCACTCATTTTCCGGAGATAATCAAGAGAATGCTGCCGAATGGAGGGGTCACTGTGTGTGATGGTTCCTTTCCCGTACTCTTTCGGGGTGAAGACATCCGGAATGATGGAGACACAGGCTTTCCCGTAATCTTCCATTCTTTTTTTCATCTCTTTTACATTGTCGGGGCGAATATCCCATGTGCCTACCAACTCAATTCCTTCTACATAGGGAATTTTTACGGCCAATTTTAACATCTCTTCTGTAGATGGATTGTCTTTGTATCCTTTACAAAAACGATCACATGTGTTTCCCAAATTTCCTAAAATAACTGAATACTTGTACATAAGAACGACTTTTAAGTGTGTTAGAAACTTATTAAATATATTAATTATAGATTTCCGGAATATCAATGAGTGTGCGTTCAAACATCTTTTTCCCTCCCTTTTCATTAGGGTGGTGATAGATTTGCCATCCGTAACTACCGGAATAGTCTTCCCAATACATGAGAGATTGATCCACTTTTATCTCATCATTGGATAATGAAGTGGCAATATCGAAAAGACAACCGTTAATTGCCTGTTCCTGACGGATCTTTTCGATGAGTTTGTTGTTCTCGATCTGGGTACCGCTTTCGTTGCAGGGGATGTTGTTCAAAATCGGGATCGCTCCTTGTGATTTGATATACGCTACAAGTTCTGTCAGATTCTCGGCGGTATTCCCACCGTTTGTTCCAATCGTAACCATCACATATTTGGTATGGATAAATGGCAATTCATTTTTAATGTACTCCAACAGTGTATGGATGGTGCCTCCTCCACGACCACTGCTCATGGCATTACCTCCGAGTCGACTGATAATGAGCTGTGTCCACGCCTGTGGAAAATCAGCGGTGGGGAAGTAACCTTCCGGTTGGGTAATGGAATCACCATAGATCAGCAACTTCACGTGATCTTTCAATGAAAAAACAGAGATCTGTTTTATAAGCATGGATGTGCCACTATTCAAACCGAAACAGTAGTGATCCCATTGCATTCCAACACCAAATCCCTTCTGTAATGCCCCGGCTCCACAACCTCCCTGTCCGTCATTGATGACGGATACTTCTACTGTATCTTTCATTTCCAAATCAATCAGTCGAACACTGGATTGCTGATAAATATGTTCAATTTCAATCAGATAATCTTTGTCACCTGAAAGAGATTCAATCTTTCTGATGGTCATGGGATTTGTACCAATGGAGATCTGTTTCTCGGGCAGATCCAGAAAAACGGTGAAATCGCCCTCGCTACTCCTGAAAACCGCTTTAGCATCGTGAGAAAAACGAACTTTATATCTGACCATTCGCTCAGCCAATGCATAAAACTTATTCAATTTGGCAATCTTTCCCTTTTCAGTGAGCATCAGCCCCTCATCCATATATACACCTGCTTCGTTCACCAATATTTCAGGGATTATGTCTTTGTTGTTGAGCTGTTTATCGTGCAGTGTGCCAAGGGCTTTTTTTTCTTTCTCGTCCACAAACAAATCCGGGGATTTTTCATGTATATTAATACTTTCAAGCGTATAGCTATCCGTGATTGCTGTAATGTTGCATCCCATGGTGTTCGTGTTTACAAATACCAAGAGAAAAAGATAAAGGAATAATTTGATTTGATTAGTGTTTATTCTAGTTTGTTTCATGAATATATATTTCAGTTTTCTCTGAGGTCAGGTCAAAATGATTGACGGTCTCAATTCCAATTTTCACCGGTAGCGTGGATCCAAAAGGTACGGTAAACATCTTTTGGGGAGGTATGACCGGGTTTGTATTGTCTCCGTTGGTGTCAAAATGCTGGAATACTCCCTCTGATGGTACACATCCTGACAATTGATCATCCACATATATATTAAACTTACGAATACCGGATTCAATATCAGCATCGGCTTCCCATTCAATAAGCCAATGATCCTGACAAGCTGAGTAATGTAGATTGGTAGGTGCCGGTGGAGGTGTGTGATCCTTAACAGTACCTGTCTGTACATATTCCTGCCAAATTTTTGCGATGTTCTCATCAGGAAAAAGGCACATGCTTTTTTGATCACCTTTAACGGTTGATTCGGGATAAATCTGTAATGTCAATGTATCCCCCAACCATCGATTGTTGTGGTCAATATCTCTGATGGTACCTTCATTCACTTTAAGCAGACGTTGTGTCAGTACAGATTCAAAAAAGGGAATTGTGATGTAGCGGATGTAGCTGAAATTGTGATTTTGACCTTTGTTATGCACTATGGAGATGGGAGCGTCCATCTCTCTCAGTTTTAAAAAGGAGTGAGTGGCTGTCGCCCAACACAAAATCTCCGGAACACCGTCATCAGCGCCTGCATGACGTAATAGAAGCGGTACCTTGGAAGCTCTTTCAGTATAATCCCATTGAGGATCTCCGGCAGCTGAGTAACAGACTGCCCCCAATATTCGTTCCGGATGATCGCGTAACATGGCAAGGGTCCAATATCCACCGGCTGAATGTCCCCACAACAGTAACGGAAGTGATTCCATTTCAGGATGTCCACATTCTCTGCCTGTTTCTTCTATGATCTTGAATAGCGCAGCTGTACTCCCTGACTTGGGCTCTTTCCAGGTATGACAGTCTCCATACAAGGCTGTTTCCACAATAGCCAGGTTCCATTTTTTTGCAAATGCCTGGTATTGTAGGTCATAGGGTTTTGTGATGCCGAATTGCTCCATGGTGCAGCCATGTTGTAATACCAGTATTGCCTGCAATGATCTGTTGGCCCCCGGAATAAATATGCCATATTCAGCCCGATTGGCAAAGGTGCATGCATCACCTGTCAATTCACGGCGAATGATAGTGTCGGATGATACTGTTTGAGCCGTCAATTGTAAATCAACATCATCTCCCCATTCATGGTTACACGGAAGAAGGATGATTGGAATGAATAACAAACAGATGTTAAAGTTGAATATCTTCATTTTGGTACATTGTAAGCAATAGATTCCTTAATTGGAAAAGATCAATATCTGCTGACCATATTACTCCTGATAAAACCTCCTTACATCATTTACCTGTTGTAAAGAGTTGTTGTCAGATTATATTGTTTCACTACAGTCTGCTTATTAACTGATGATTACCCGATCCAATACGAACAACAGTGTAACCATCAATCTCTTTTACCAATTCAATCCCTTTCATGTTTGAGATTCTTTTCCCGTTGATGGTGATACCTTTCTGGTTGCGTGCCGGTAAATGGATGGTAGCCTTGGTGTTTGCCGGTACAGTCAGATCAAGGGTAAAGAGATTGCCTTCTTTCTTCCATTTTGTTTTGATTGTCCCTTTGATCGTCTCCAGTTCTCCTTCTGCAAAATCCAAACCGTTCATGATGTAGGGTTTGACCGTGAATCGTTCAAATCCGGGATAATCAAATTCAGGTGTAATACCTAAAATGTACTTGTAAAACCATGATCCAACTGATCCCATCATGGGATGATTGTGGGAGTTCATGGCATCACCGGTCAGATATTCCCATCTTTCCCACAGTGTGGTGGCTCCATTTGCCAGCATAAACCCCCAACTAGGATAGGTTTTTTGGGTTGCAATTTTGTAAGCCACATCTGCAAAACCGTTTTCTGTCAATACTTCCAGCAGGTATTTGGTACATAGATTTCCCGTGGTAAGATGATAATCATGTTTTTTTACATCGTTAACCAGATTGTTCAATACCCTACTTCTTTTTGTTTTATCAGCCATCCCCAGATAAAGTGCAAATGCATTACAAGCCTGATTGTTGGCTGCGTAACCTCCAATTTCTTCATTCCAGTATTCCCGATTGAAAGCATGATAAATTTCATTGGCCATCTCTTCATAATAGGAGGCATCGGTCTGACGATCGATCAGATTTCCCATTCGCGACAGCAATTTTGAACAATAATAGAGATAACCTGTCGACATTAGCTTCCCTGGTGTATCCCTTGAAACACCTGAACCATTGGGATCCATTAGAAAATCACGAGGCGGACACCAGTCACCATAATAACTGTAATCAACAATACCATTGTCTGTTCTAGCGTACAAATAGTTGACCCATTTCTTCATGCCTTCGAAATGATCAAGTATAATTTGTTTGTTTCCATAAAACTCATAACACTTTTCTGCCAAGATGAGGTAACTGGCAGATACAGGATCCGCCGGTCGCATACCAAACCGAAAGGGTGCCACACAGGTAATGGTGCCATCTGCTGCTTGGGTATCTTCTATATCATCCATGAATTTTGGATAAAAGAGGGCAAGATTGAAGTTGTAAATTGCCTGTTCGATTCGCACGGTCATGTCATTTAACCAACCCATTCTTTCATCTCTTTGCGGACAATCGGTAGGTACACTGTGTAAATTACTGGCTTCTGTATTGACCACCATTTGGTGGATTTCATTCAAAAGTGGATTACTACACCTGAAAGAACCGGTCTGTTTCACATCTGAACGCACTACTTTTATTACAATCTCACCATCCTTGGGTGCTGAGGGAAGTCCCTCTACTTGTACAAATCTGAATCCATGATAGGTGAATGCTGGTTCCCATGTTTCAATTCCATCACCCTTGAATGTATAACTGTCTTCTGCTTTTGCATTCCTTAAATTATCCTGGTTTACCATTCCATTCTCATATAGGGTCTCTGAAAAACGCAGTGTAACTTTTCTTCCAGCTTCCCCTTTTACACTCAGAGCTGCCCATCCTGCCAGATTTCGTCCTGCATCGAAAACATAGATACCCTTCGATGGCTCACCTACTAGTGTGGGTTGAATCTCTTCCACTACACGGATCGGCTCAATCTTTTGTGCCACCATCTCACCGACCGGATCATCGGTGTTGTGAGACCATGCCCACTCTTTATCCATCAGTCCTGGGGGAATGCCTGGTTCGTAAATTCTATCACTTTCCAGTCTGGCATCGTAGTGTTCACCGTCGAATATTGTGGAATAGAGGGTTGGACCAGTAGTGACTGATCGCAACCTGTCCGAAGTGAGAATTTCCATTGAATTGTCCTGGTAGGTGATTTCAATCTGAATCCGGAGTCGGGGAGTGCCCAGCCAACCTGGGGCAACCGGAATGACAAAACTATTTCCCCCTTGTTGCAGATAGTCACCCAAATCGTATGTCACATAGTAGACCCGTTTGCTGTAGTTGCTTTGTGCCGGATCCAGCAGGTGATCTCCAACCTTTTTTCGATTCACATACAACTCGTAATAACCCAATCCCGCAATGTAAGCCCTGGCTTGCTTTATGGCTTGTGAGGGAACAAAGGTGCCCTTAAAGTACAACACTCTTCCAGGCATCCCGGGAACATAACCGATCCATCCCGATTTCCAATCATCCTGAAGCAACAATCCTGTTTCAAAATAGGCAGGTTCGGACCATGCTGTTGGCATATCATCCTGTTGCCAAACTTTCACCTTCCAATGGTATCGTTGTCTGCTGATAAGTGACAACTGATCCAAATGGATACCAGATGAAAGAGAAGAATAAACCTTACCACTATCCCATATGTCACCCTGATTATTAGCGAGATTATCAGCAGTAGAGGAGATGATGATTTGGTACGCCGTTTGTTCAACCCCATTTTGGTTAGATTCCAATTGCCAACTCAACTGTGGCAGATAATCAATACCAATCGGGTTAGTCTGATACTCAGCTTTTAATTGAACGACCTTCAGCGAAGATGATTTCACGTCAGCTGCATACTGAACTGAAAAGAGAAACCACATTGCGAGTGTGACAGAAACACATTTCAGAATTTTCATGGATAAAAAAGTAATAAATCATTTATAGAATTATAACAAAAATAACATAAATTGTAGAGTGTTAGATGTAATATTTGATAATTATACTGTAAAGATCGATTTACTTACCTAATTACTGGTATATCTCACAGTGGTATCAGCCAAGCTGCCCATATGTGACTGGTAAGTCCCAATAGGATGAAGAGGTGAAAAATGGTGTGAACAAACTCCCGTCGTGCCATTGCGTAGATCACCGCACCAGCTATATAGAAAAAACCACCCAAGAACAACCATAACACCAAATCCATGGCATCTGCTGCCCGGGCAATTTCAAGTAATGGCTTGAGGGCGATCAGCACGATCATTTCCATCTTCTGACATGCTAAATGATTGTTAGTTGCGTAAAGGTACAATAATAATCTGACAAAAAGTCACATATTCGCAAATGGCAAAGATTTTGACCATCATAAATAAAAACAAAAGGGTATGAATTTCAATAACTTTACCATCAAGGCGCAGGAGGCGGTACAGAAGGCCATCGAGATTGCACAGGGAAATAACCAGCAGATGATTGAGCCGGTTCACCTGTTGAAAGGGGTGATGCTGGTAGGTGAGAACGTGACAAGCTTCC
>Ga0265294_10008504_pt1 | contig 11971 bp, 7 predicted proteins | sample MunlanPumphouse3_FD_192504 | JGI IMG/M metagenome (GOLD analysis project Ga0265294, IMG submission 192504) | Groundwater microbial communities from a municipal landfill in Southern Ontario, Canada - Pumphouse #3 | ecosystem: Environmental > Aquatic > Deep subsurface > Groundwater | place... | reverse complement strand
GGATGATGAATATCTCGATTTCCATGCACGCCGGCTTGTTGAGAGTGCCGGACATGTGATCGTGGGACATCTGTTGTTGCAGGATGCAAACAGGAATCAGGAGCTGTTCCGCCGTAGTGCCGAAGTATACATTCATTACGGACAGATAGAAGTGGTGAAGAACTATAACTTCGTCACCAAATCACGGATCGAAGATATGGCCTATTACAAGCCTGGTCTCACAGTATAAATAGATAAAAAAGATCATAAAGCAGAGAAGGCAGCTCATTTATTTGGGTTGCCTTTTTTCTCTCTTTATCTTCCCGGCCGGAAGAGCAATTCCAGCTTAGGTTGAGGGCGCATCTTGCCGCTAAACATATCACGCATCCATATCATCCCTGCTTCCACACCCATGGTGGGTTTGAACCAATGCTCCACAGACCCCCCGTAATAGGGAGTGTTCATCATTGGCATCATCGGCCTGTTCGGATGGTTGTTGTTCTGATGAACAGGCATACCCCCGTAGCCGTTCAGAAACCAGTAGTCAGAAATCCGATAACGGCCATGCATATCGACCGTCACAGCCGACTGGTTCATATTGAACATATTGGATGCTGTGCTCATATAGGTGATACCACCGTCTATCATCAGGTTCCTGTTGATCTGGTAACTCGCATCTATCCCCGTGCTCCAGTGTGGAAGAAATCCGAAATCGGAATGGTAGCTACTGCTCGCCCCAAGGGTAAACGCAGGAGATACAATATATTGCGTTCCAGCATTCAGGTTATAGTAGTTGCCCTTACCAAAGAATGGGGTCTCCACCAGTCCCAGCGTGAGGGAGCTGTAGAGCAGCAGCCTGGGTGAAGGCAGCATCGTTGCCACGGCGGTACGGCTTTTTGCATTGATGAAATCGGAAGCGGCCCCCGACCAATGAACGGGAGGGAGTAAAGAATTGCCTCTTTCCCGGTTCAGGCTGATACAGTGACGCTCATAGGAAGTAAACTGCGGCTTCAGGTTCTCTACAGGGTTGAGGCGGGGGAGGCGAAGCGGTATCGTTTCGTTGCGGTCAAACGTCATTGAGTCGGTCTTCAGATCCGTGGATCTGCCCGTTTCCAGCCTGAGGCTATCCTGTTTCACCGGAATTTCCTGTGCATGGAGGGTTGAGCAAATGAAAAGCAATAGCAAAGGAAGATAAACATGTCTCATGAGAATAACCGCTTTTGAGATGAATACTCTGTTTACAAAGGTAATAAACTTTGTTAGAACCATTCTATTTAGTTTTTTCGGTTTGGTCATTCCCTATATTTTTTATTTCTTTGTTACTGATTAATAACAATCTCTAATAACATTTATGTTTGAAACTACTGCCTGGATCTTACTTTTAGTCTGTTGAGATGAGGAAAAACGGGATACGATTACTTCTTTTTTTACAAATTTTGTATTCTTGTGAATACAGTAACAATATTGTTCATACCAACAATATTTCTCCTCCGGATAAAGATTTTTATGCAGAGATCAATCTTTCACACGTTCAACCAAACTGTACTCTATATATTTATGAGCCAACTGTTTTGACATTTGCTATAGATCCGAAAGGACATGAAATAGTTCATCAGACAATTACAATTGATGCTGAATCAACGATTTCAGACAACAGAATCTACTTATATCCATTGAAAGATAACTCTGTCAGGAAATTAGTTTTCGATTTGGAATTGAAAACAAATACAGGAAGTATTGCAGAGTATTTAGGCTACGAGAAATATACAGGCAGATATGAATACAATGTGAAATTTGTTAAGCTGGAAGAAGAGTTTGATGTCAATTTTCGAGGTGGAAAATCGGATGAAGGTTATTTAGAATTAGAATGGGATGAACCCATTTTGGAAAATGCATCGATACAAAAATATGAACTTCTTTTTTTTGAAGAAACAACAAATGAAGAAAAGAGATATGTTATTACTGATCCCAGTCAAACTCATTACATAGATGAGAATTATGTATGGGGTTACCGGAACTATAAACTATCTGTTTATTACAGCAATAGTGATGTTGACTACGAATCCTACAAGAGTAGTTATTTCACACCTTCCTATTATGGAGCAGGTGGTGAAACGTTATTTAGTTATCAGTACATCGACCATGAATGGATGAATGTTTCGTGGGCATACACAGGATATAAATGTAAATATTTACTCGTTGATGCGAACGGAACCCAATCAGAATGGGATGAAAATCACAGAACCGTAAAAATGCAGCGTTTCCGGTTTCCTGTTGATCCGGAAAGATTTAAACTCTACATCTTACCTTACCACCTTCCCATCGAAGAGTATGAGAAATGTTCATTTATTGCAGCGGATATTGTATGGAATGACGGACGTTATGTGGCAATTGATCGGCCTATGGCATGGAACCGGGAAAAAGATGAGTACTATTATATGTATAATGGTGAAATGAAAGTACACTCCATGACAGATTTTTCCCTGAAAAATGAGTATTTTCTGAGAATTTTCACTTTATATGATCAGATGAATATCTCATCTTCCAGTACCACATCTCAGGTTGCTCTCTACAAGCATCTTTATCCTATCCAATATCCAATCAACGAGATTTATATATACGACAGTTCTGATTTTGTACAAACGCTCAAGTTGGAAAATGTAAATCGATTTACCGATCAGATTTGTATTACAGATAATTTTCGGCTATTTTATAAGGATATTGTTACGGATCCTGAAGCAACTGGTGGTGAGGCTTCTATCGTTGTATGCGATTCACGATCGGGATCAATAATGACAAGAAGAAAGTTGATGGGAAAAGATGCCCGTTTTACTGTCTCAAATGACGGAAAGTACATATGTGAGTATTATGAAGAGAACCTGCATATTTACAGGCTGGACAAAGATGTGATCATCCCGGTTTATTCTTATCGTAATCTGCAATACACCTACAAAACCTGTCAGTTTAGTCACATAAATTCATCCGAATTAATAATCAGTGGTGGTAATGAGACGATCCTGTTTGATGTAGTTTTATTAAGAGAGAAATACAAGATAGAAGGCCAGTTTATTGTTCAGGATGCAAAAAACGGATACCTTGCCTGCCTGGATGAATTATATCATGAGAATTCAATACTGAATATATTTGATATGAGACTTGAAAAGGTATTGACAAGAATTCCATTTATTCTATATGATGGGCCTTATTATCTGCTGAATAATATGCTGTTTTTTCAATCATCCGGCACTACAGCCTTGGATATCTCTACCTATCTCAATGAGTAAATAAAACGAGCATGAGAATCATTTTCACACAAGTACTTGATTAAAGCGAGTTTCATATGATACCTTTGAAAGTGAAATTATTAATCACATGAAAAAATATTACATCCATGTAACTATTTTGCTTCTTTTTCTCGTCGCTTGTGAATATGTGAATGAGGAAGATTATTTTGTTGAGATATCCAAACCTGTCGACAAGGAAATAGTACTCAATCTAGCCGATTTCCCGAATGGTGACACATTATATATTTACAAGAGAACAGAATTAGACTATCAACTCATACTACCTGAGGGAGAATTATTAAAAAAACGATTCACACTGAACAGGGAGGAATTGGTACCATTAAATGATTATATTGTATTGGAACCATCCGGAGATATACCATACAGGAGTGTACTGACACTGGAAATTGAAATTGAGTCCGGTTCTGAAAGTATCGCCGGTAAATTAGGACTCGAAAACTATATTGGCAAATTTGATTTCACGGTTGTTTTTATCCCTGATGCTACATTGCATCTGGAAAATGTTACCCATCACAGAAATGATAATGATTTTTTTGAATTGACCTGGGATAAACCGGAACTTGAGCAATACACGGTGGACAAATACAGGATAATCTATAGCCATCACAGAAATGAATATGTAAAAGAGATTACCGATCCGGACATAACCTACTTTGTAGATAGTATGGCTGTGTTTGGTACATTACAGTACAGGATTGAAACATTTTTTAAAGAAGCTATCAGGGAACCCTGGATTGATATGTATACGACTGAAATAGTTTTTCCAGAATCATCTGTTCAGTTTGAATATACAGGAGTGAATTCAGGAAAGATATCTTGGCCAAAGAATGAATATCAATCAAAATATGCCTTTGCGATTGGATATTTTGGAGAAATATTGTATGAAGGTACTGATAACTATTTCGAGATAGAGGACATCGTCGAATTCTTAAGAGATCTTAAAGTGGTTTTTCCATTTGCTTACGGCAGTGGCTGGGTTGAGTTATATGTACTTCCAGTGACTACTACAGATACAAGCAGGGATTGGCCTATTCATCATGATATTTTAATTACCCCAAGTCTAATCACGTTGGAAGAAAACAGGGGTGCTTTTAAACTTTTCACTGATAGATCCAGGGAGATGCTATTTGTTAATAATGGAAAAGAGGTGTGGGTGTATGACAGTAACAATTTGCTTCTGTTAAATCATGTGATAGTTAATGCTTTGCCTGATGCATGGAATCATCTGGCATATTGTTCTGAGGAGTCTGCATTGATGTTATTTACTTATGAAGACTGTATCGAACAGGTCAGTTATGATTTTAAGAATCACGAAAGAATAGTGTTTGAAACAGAAGAAAAATTAGATTACCAAAAAGCCCATCTGGGTAGTAATGATGTTGTCTATATCAGACCGGTTGTAGATATCTTGCCGGAGGGAGAACCGGAAGTTGAGGGTAAACTCTATGCTTTTGATCTGATTTCTCGTGAACTGATCAACTATTTTACCTTTCCCAACAAATGGAATGAAACTGTTGTCTCACGTGACGGTAAATATGTAGCATTATTCAATAATAACTATCCGGTAAGTAGTGTTTCCGTCTATCAATTCAGCTCTGATGAATATACGTTGGTATACTATGAGGATATTCCACTCAACGGGCAAATCAATGAAAATATGTGTGTCTACTTTAATGAGAAAGAGTCTAATCAATTGTTCATTACCCTGGCACCGGGATCTTACAGCAATGAAACCTATGCTGTTGATCTGGAAAATGGGAATAGAACACCGATGAAAAGGATATCCTATATTTGTTCCGATCCTTATACTGGATATATTGTCACAAATCATGGTATTAATTGTGTGATTTATGACCAGACATTTACACGGGAACTTTTCAAACAGGAAAGGACTTACATAGATAACCTATTTCATAATTTTATTTTTACTTCTAGTGTATACTCCCCAACGCTATATTATTTAGATCTCACTAATTACTTGGAAAGATGAGAAAATTTGTAATTCTGTTTGTATCATTTTTTGGTTGTTTTTATCTGCAGGCACAGTTGACAGTGAATTATTCGTCTGGCTATTCTACATATGATACGGATGGAATGAGAGAGCTGCTGAGAAATATTCAAACGAGTCATCCAATATCTGCTATTGGAGCGAAGAATGTAGGCAATTTTAAGGCATCCAATTTAATTCATGTGATCGATATTGGTTATATGTTTGACAAACATGAATTTGGCATAAAGGCAGGAGGATATCATTCCACGGGGGGGAAATTGTCTGTCACAGATTATTCCGGTGCATATTCAAATTTGTTTATCGTTAATGGTTTTAGAGCAGGGATGTATTATAGGGGTTATTTCTATACCTTTAGGAAGAATGTCAAGCCTCTTTTCTCTTTTTACGGTGAGATATCACCGGGAATATATTTGTCAGAATTTAAAAACGAGCGTTTCTTTATTGTCAATGATGAAGTTCTTGATTCCGCAGAAGTAGAATCCAAAATGAATAGTTTTTCTCTTTTGGCACAAATAGGAGCTAAATTTAATGTGACTGAAATTTTTCATATCCATACTGCATTGGGTTACGATATAGCAGACAAAACTGAAGATGAAAATTCAGCGTTTGAAGCAACCTATATGAACTGGAGCGGAATAAGATTTTCTGTAGGGGTAGGAATTGCATTTTAATTTGTCATAATCTTGCATATAAGAAGGGTATTTACTCAGCGCTTGTATAAACAATCAAACAATTAACCTGATAATGTTTGTCTCTTCCCTTTTTTTTGTTTTTCTTTGTTACTGAAAAACAACAAACACTAAAATCGATAGCCTATAAGTCCTCTTTACTCGACTAAATTAACATAACAATTTAAGCAGTAAAGCTATGGATACTCTCTGCACGATGGCCGATGAGGAATTGGTTATATCGTACGCCGAAGGCAACAACAGTGCGTTCGATGCTCTCCTTCACAGACACAAGCAACAGCTTTATAATTATATCTTTTACACGGTACGTGAGAGTAACCTGGCAGAAGATATCTTTCAGGATACCTTCATCAAGGCTATCACAACCATCAAACAGGGGAGATACGCCGAGACAGGCAGGTTTAAATCATGGATCATGCGTATCGCCCACAATCTGATGATCGACTATTTCCGTCAGAAAAGAAATGAAAACGCTGTTTCCAACGATGCGTATGAGGTGGATCTGTTCAATAACCCGGCCCTGTGTGAGGATACCGTGGAGGTGGAAATGGTGAAGAGACAGGTGCTCAGTGATGTGAAAAAACTGATCCGGTACCTGCCCGATGCCCAGCGTGAGGTGCTGGAGATGCGTTACTACGAAGATCTAAGCTTTAAAGAGATCGCCGATGTGACGGGTGTCAGCATCAATACTGCCCTGGGACGGATGCGCTATGCGATACTCAATATGCGCAGAATGGCTGAGGATCATAAGATGATATTGACACTGAGTTAAGTCAAAAGGATATAAACAGAAAAAAGCCGGCTGAAAAGCCGGCTTTCTTCTGTTGGGTAGGAGTTCTCATCGTCCTGTACAGACGGTGCACATCCATCATGTGCGAAAAAAAGCTATGTGAGCAGTGTCTCAAAAACCAAAGAAATAACAAACAAACTTTGGGGTTCATTATATATCCCTCCGGGTAAATACTTCAAAACAGGGATACTTCAAAAAATGTCTGAAACGGTGTTTGAAGTCGTTAAAGCAATTCTGAGAAGTCTTATATACCATTCAATTCGATAACATTAAACCGTTTGATACAATATTCCGGATTTTGAAGCAGAATAGATACATGAACGCTTCCGTTAAGCAAAAATGCAGAATCAAAGTAAACTCATCATCTGCCATTGCAGGAGAACGCTCTTTTATGTACAAGTATTCAACCTGAGACATTCATACCATCCCTGAATTTCCGCGAACGGAAAATTAGATGTAGTAGAAGATCTCTTTTTTGAAACAGGATAATGACCAGCTATCTTTGTTCAAAAGAAATCTCTTTCGTCATCCACACCAATCCGAAGATCGGTCCTTTGTCAGAAAGAAGAAACAAATGATGAAATAACTAATTCGGAAATCGGAAATTCTCAATTTGACTTGGACATTACACATTGATATTCTCTTTTCATTTCATCTTTCTCTCCTGAGAGATAGGATTAGCTGAGAAGAAAACAATACTCTCCGTCTAAATCACCTGAAACAGAAAAAAAATATCCGTTTTACCTTTAATAAGATCTCTGTTTTAGGTTAGTCCGCCAAAATCATCTGTTCTTTTCTTTTGAGATAGTAGAGGAAATAAATTCCTGAAGTATTATCCTTTCAATTCGGTGAGGTGGGTCAGTTCCATACTTGTGATACGGATTGATCACTTTCCCGAAAATCTCTGTAGCTTTTGCGAGCTTTTGCATCAACTCAGGTGGAATAAGCAAGCCGGTGAGGGTCTACCATTCACCGAAATTGAATACGCTGGCTGCCGCAGATTCTTTTTGTGCGATAGAATTACCATTCAGTTCTCATGGACTATCTCCTGCCATGACATAATGCAAACAAGTTTGCCTTCTGTGCGCGGACTTATCGAAAATAGCAGAGTTCATCTGATAAAAGCGGTAAAGCCTTATCATCATAAACGCAGAGAATAAACAGACGAATCCGTTTAATTGCTGAATGAAATTCTTCCGGTCGTGTACAAAATGTCAAAGAACTCCTGGTATCTTTTTGTACGATGATCGTACTGATATCTTTCGTCGATGTTGTCTGCAAATATAACATTACTCTTTAACGATAAGCAAATATTTAGAGGTGTAATTATAAACAACTTCTGAACAGTTTTTCAACAGGTTATCAACGGTCGTGGTATCTGTCTGACAGAGAGTATTGTGTCTGGTTGATGATGATGATATCGGTAGAAATTGGCTTTGACTTCTGGAAAAAGAGGAAGAAATAATCACTAAAAAGTGATGATTTCTCTCTTTTAAGTGATCACAGGATGAGAATCACAGGCGATTATACGTGATGCGATGAGGCGAGCTGAAGTCCCACGATAGAAAAGATAAGCGTGCTCAGAAAAAAGAGTCGCCAGAATGTGACCGGCTCTCTGAAGAACAGAATACCCAGTATCACCGTACCCACAGCACCTATGCCGGCCCATACGGCGTAGGCTGTTCCGGTAGGGATGGGGTAGGTGCCCCCCATCGATTTGAAAAGCAGAAACATGCTCAGACTCACAGATACAATAAATGTAAATAACCATAACCAGAACTCTTTCCCCGATGTCTGCTGCATTTTTCCAAGGCTGAGTGCGAACAGTGATTCGAACACACCTCCGATAATCAATATGATCCAGTTGATACTCATTCTTCTTCCTTTATCACGACAGCGGGGTTCAATCCGTTGCCGGCGCGTAAAGATAGAGAAAAATGAGGGAGATTGAAACTATCAACGGTAAAATTCTGATTGGTCTTACTGGCCGGAGATCAGGATCTGCTTAGCCTACTCCTCCCAGCTGCGGCGGATCAGACTGCCCCGCTCCAGATCATTTTCGATGCGGAGGTGCGCCTCTATCTCCTGCTGCATCTCCTCCACGTGAGAGATCACCCCCACGATGCGGTTCTCCCTGCGCAGCGTCTTCAGGGTGTCGAACACCACATCGAGTGACTCCTTGTCGAGTGATCCGAACCCTTCATCAAGGAAGAAGAAGTTCTGGTTAGAGCGGGTGATCTGCTGGATATTGTCGGCCAGGGAGAGCGCCAGCGAGAGGGAGGCCTGGAATGTCTGTCCGCCCGAAAGGGTCTTCACGCTTCTCACCTTGCCGTCGTTCATGAAATCGCGCACCTGGAAATTGTTGTCGGCAGTGATCTCAAGGCTCAGCTTCTGTCGTGTGAGCCGGAAGAAGCGGTCGTTGGCGGCGCTACAGAGATTCTGCAGGTAGACGGTAGAGATGTAATTCACGAACCCGCTTGCCTTGAAGAGCGATTTCATCGTTCTGATATTTTCAGCCCTTACTTCCAGTCTCCCCAGCTTCTCACGGAGTGAGACCATGCTTTGCATATCCTCCTGCAGCTTCCTGAGCAGCCCGGTCAGCTCTCCCTGCTCCCTGTTTTTCTCTGTCACCTCTTTCCTCAGTGCAGTGATATCAGTGAGCAGTGTGCCATGTGCTTCCTCATCATACACCCTCTCCCCAATCTCTTTCTGCAGCTGTTCAAGTGTCGATCTGCACCGAAGAAGGTGGTCACGGAAGATGGCCAGTCTTTTCTTCTCTGCTTCCAGATCCATCGCTTCAGCGAGAATCAGTGAGACCTCCTCAAAATCCCGGAAAGAGGTTTTCCCCAGTGCTTCATCGAGCTGCTTCTGCAGGCTGTCTATGGCGGCCTGCTCCTGCTCCAGCTCCCTGCTGTTGATCCTCAGCGATCCGGTCAGCCTGTCTCTCTTTTGTACCTTCTCCTGCAGCAGTTCGGTGTTTTCCATGTACACCTTCCCGATGTGTTGATGCTCCTGCAGCAGCCGCTGCTTCTCCTCTTCAATCTCCATCACGCCTCTCTGCCGGTACTGTTCAGGTGTGGTCAGCATCAGCTGCTGCCCGAGGGTGCTCAGCGTGGTCTCCTGCACCGTGAGTGCAGTGCGTATCTTCTCCAGCTCTGAACGGTAGCGCTCCCGGTTCTTCTCCTCCTGCTCCAGCTCTGCAGCCACTTTTGAGAGTGATGTCTCATGCTCCCTGAGTGCCTCCTGCACCTCTTTCGCCTTCATGAAGGCTCCGTTCAGCTGCTCTTCATCGCGGTACTTCTCCCAGATAAACTCTCCCTCATGGTCAGTTATCTTTTGCCGGACTAAGTTGCTTTTTTCGTTCCATTCATTTTTACTCTGAAGGATCTGCTCCTGCCTGCTTCCCAGCAGCGTGAGTTTCCTGCTGAGCGATGCTAAATGAGTGAGCTTTTGCTCCAGCGTCTGTTTCTCTTCTTTAAAAAACTGCAGCTGTCTCCCGGGGTCGTCACTCTTATAGTGCTCCGGATGGTGTGTGGAGCCGCAGAGCGGGCAGGGTTTACCCTCTTCCAGGTCACGCGCATAACTCTTTAACCGCTCTTTCACCAGCAGATGATGCTCTTCCTCTGCCTGTAACCGTTGCAGCTCTTTGACCTTTGCAGTCTCTTTTTCCAGATATCCCTCCCATTCACTGTAACCAGCATCATGTGGGAGCTTTTCAAACAGCGGGTCAGAGAGAAGAAGCGATCGCTCTTCCAGCAGCTCCTTCTCCTGCTTGACATATTTATCCATCTCTTTTTGACTATCGCGGTGAAGCTGAATGAGGTTTTTATGCTCACTGTGCCAGCTTCTGATGGCAGAGAGAAGGGTCAGGTCGGGTCTCTTGTTGCGCAGCTCTCTGATCAACCCCTCGAGTTGCTGCTTCCCGGCTTTAAGTTTATCTGCCTGCCTCGTCGCTTGATCAAGAAAGTCAGCTCCCGATCTCAGGCGGATCTCCTCCCTGGCGATGCTCTCTTCCACCTTTTTCATCTGCACCAGCAGCGCCAGCTCTGCTGCCTTTTTCTGCAACTCATCCTTTTTCTCATATGCCGGCCTGATCTCACTTACCAGTTTCTCTATCCGATCAATCTCTGCCTCTGCCTCTTGCAGCCTCCTCCTGTCATCCCCGATCTGAGCTGCTCTCTCCTCTTTTTTCCTGCCTCTCTCCTTCAGCAGGTCGAGCTGATGCCTGAACAGGTAGAGACACTGTTCGTAGCGACTGATTCTCTTTTCAAGTGAACGGTAGAGAGGCTCCTGCTGCCCCAGCTCCCGGAGCTCTCTCTCTGCTTCATCTCTCTTGCGTGTCAGCACCTGCAAGGTGCGAAGCTGCTCCTCTTTTTGCTGCAATTCACCAAGCATCCTGTTCTGCCCTTCGATCGCCTCCTCCAGCTTCTGAAGCTCTGCCCGACGGAGGTTCACCAGCGCAGGGTCTATCTCACCCAGCTGCTGTAGCTGTCCTCCCAGCTGTTGCATCTGCGCGTTATTTTTTGACTCCAGCGATACCACCTTGTAGAAAAATTCGTACTTCTCCAGGTTGAAGAGCTCCTTCAACATCTGTGTGCGGTCCTTGTTGCCCAGTTGCAGGAACTCCTGAAACTGTCCCTGCGGGATGATGATGGTGCGCTTGAAGTTCTCATAGCTTAAGCCGATGGCCTCCACCAGCGCCTCCTGCTCGATGGGTAGCCATTCGTCATCCACCTTTCTGTACGCAGCACGCTCAAGGGTTTTCACCTCTTCGAACCGTCTGCTGTTGCGCCGTCCTCTCACGGTAGTGCGATAGGCTGTCTGCTCACTGCCTGTCTCAAAGATGAAGTCTATCAGCAGCTCTCCCGATTTCAGGTTCATCATGTTGTAGTTGCGGTTGTCACCCGACAGGTTCAGCCTGTCGGTACGGCCGTAAAGGGCGAAGGTGATCGCCTCCAGAATGGAGGACTTGCCGCTGCCCACCGTACCGAAGATGCCGAAGAGGCAGGCGGCGGTAAGGCGGGTAAAGTCGATGGTCTGCTTTGCCTGGTAGGAGTAGAGTCCCTGCAGGGTGAGTTGTATGGGTATCATTCCTCTGCCATTATTTCGTTGAACAACTGCATGATCTCATCATTGGGCTCCTGCCCTTTCTCATGATAAAAATAGTCGCGGAACAGTCTCTCCATGCCCCGACTCA
>Ga0265294_10008503_pt1 | contig 11971 bp, 10 predicted proteins | sample MunlanPumphouse3_FD_192504 | JGI IMG/M metagenome (GOLD analysis project Ga0265294, IMG submission 192504) | Groundwater microbial communities from a municipal landfill in Southern Ontario, Canada - Pumphouse #3 | ecosystem: Environmental > Aquatic > Deep subsurface > Groundwater | place... | reverse complement strand
GAAGTGAGAAACACCGATGCCGAAGGTCGATTGGTTTTAGCCGATTGTTTGTGTTATGCCCAAGATGAAATCAAAGAGTTTGATTATATTTTTGACTATGCAACCTTAACAGGAGCAAGTGTAGTAGGCGTGGGAGAATATACCACATCAATCATGGGAAACAGCCAAATGCTAAAATGCCAAGCGGTACAAAGTGCATTAAATTCGGGTGAATATGCGACGAGTTTGCCATTTAATCGGTTTTTGCGAAAAACCATTAAATCTGAAATTGCCGATGTGTGTAATGTTGCCAACACCAGATACGGCGGGGCTATTACTGCAGGACTATTTTTAGACCATTTTGTGTACGAAGAAAATAAAGACAAATGGCTACACTTTGATATAGCAGGTCCTGCATATGTAGAAAAAGCATGGGGATACAACCCTCATGGTGCCAGTGGTGCAGGAGTGCGAATGAGTGTCGAGCTTATAAAAGATTTAATTCAACACTAATGTTATACGTAAACCCAAAAAAATAATTGGGTTTACATTTTACGCATCTATTTTATCTGCTTCTTGGGCATCTTTGAGTATAATCCGCGTAAAATTAACTCTTTAAAACAAGAAAAAGGAAAATTATGGGATTAGGTGTAGGAATTGTAGGACTTCCAAATGTGGGGAAATCTACCACGTTTAATGCGTTGACGAAAGCTCAAAATGCTGAGGCTCAAAACTATCCGTTTTGTACGATTGAACCCAATAAGGCAGTAGTTCCTGTACCAGACAAACGACTTGATGCATTGGCTAAAATTGTTATTCCTGATAAAATTCAACACTCAACAATTGATTTTGTGGACATTGCAGGTTTGGTTCGTGGGGCTTCAAAAGGTGAGGGGCTTGGAAATCAATTTTTATCAAACATTCGTGAAGTCGAGATGATTTTACACATGGTTCGATGTTTTGAAGATGGCAATATTACACACGTTGAAGGTGATGTAAATCCTTTACGAGACATTGAAATTATTGAAACAGAATTGATTTATGCCGATATTTCACAACTTGAAAAGAAAATTGACCGACTTAAAAAACAATCAAAAGCTTCTAAAGAAGCTGCTGCTGCTTTAGTGGTTGCCGAAGAGTTGTTTAAACACCTTGAAGAGTTACAACCGGTTAAAACATTTGAAAATATAGACAATGAAGTGTTTAAAGCACTCGATAAAGAGATGCGATTTTTATCCAATAAAGATGTTATTTATGGAGCCAATGTCGATGAAGGGTCTTTAGCAAGTGGTGGAAATAAATTTGTGGATATGGTTAAAGAACACGCCAATAGCGTCAATGCCGATGTGATTATGCTGTGTGCTAAAATTGAAGAAGAACTCGTAGGGCTTGAAGATGATGAAGCCAAAGAGTTTTTAACCGATTTAGGCGTAGAAGAGTCAGGGTTAGAGCAAATTATACGTAAAGCGTTTGACAAACTGGGACTTCAATCTTATTTTACGGCAGGAAAAGTTGAAGTACGTGCTTGGACGATACGAAAAAATACCAAAGCACCACAAGCCGCAGCGGTTATTCACAATGATTTTGAAAAAGGGTTTATCAAAGCAGAAGTCATTGCCTATGAAGATTTTGTGGCTTTAGGTGGTGAAGCCAAGTGCAAAGAGGCTGGAAAGTTACGACTTGAAGGCAAAGAGTATGTCGTTCAAGATGGCGATATCATGCATTTTAGATTTAATGTTTAAAAAATAATTTTTTAAATTACTCATTAAATTACAATTTTGTATAGATTTTATACAAAATTGTAGCCCCTCTTTTTTCAGATATTTGTATACTTTCATCATAAATTTTAAAGGCAAAAGATATGATGAACACTACAATAAACTTTAAAGGTGTCGAAATAGACACCAATCTTTCAAAGTTTATCAAACACATGGATTTGGTTGTCGAGTATGCTGATGAGTTGGTTTCACTGTCCAAAAGTTGGGACAACTTAGCCCTTTTAAGTCACTTTGGCAACAGCAGTACCAATATCAACGAAACTAAAAATAATTTTTCTGAATTAACCACAAAATTGTTAAACCATTTAAGCAATGAAGTCTTAGAAAAAACAGTTCGAGAGATGAAATTTAAAGCTCAAATTTCCATTGATATTCTCATACGAAATTTGTTTGAACGAACCGCTGATATTGGATTTTTATCCACCAATCAAGATATTCGTACGTTTTTAATGGACAATACCAATAAATATACCAGTGAATATCTTCCTAAAGTAGCAGCGATTAAAGAGAGTTTTTATGAGTACATTAAAAAATACAGTGTTTACTATAACATTGTTCTCATGGACACACACGGCAATATTTTAGTGCAATTGGATGAGGAGAATAAAATCGATAAATCCAAAGATGAGATTATTTCGTATGCGTTAAATTGCCATGAAGAGTACATTGAAACTTTCAAATACCATGACTTTTTACCCAATCGACCACAAAGTTTGGTCTATACTTTGCCTGTTCGACAAAACGATGATAAAAACAGCAAAGTTCTGGGGATTTTGTCGTTGTGTTTCCGATTTAAAGATGAGATGAAAAGCATTTTTGATAACCTAAAAAATGAGAACAACAAAGAGTGTTTAACCATTTTAGACAACAATGGCATCGTCATAGCAAGCAGTGATACCTATCATATTGCATTGGGAACGCAACTCAAATTCAATCTTAACAGCAAATATCAGCTGGTATCGCATGGTGGAAGAGATTATTTAGCCAAAACGTGCAAAACCAATGGCTATCAAGGCTATTTTGGGCAACAATGGCATGGGCATATAATGGTACCCATAGATTATGCGTTTATTCAAGATGAAGACAATTTAAACATCAATCAAGCCATTTTGTTGGCTATTTTACAAGAAGGGCAAGGATTCAACGAAGAACTTAAAAAAATCCCCCTTCAAGCCAATGCCATTCAAACCAATTTAAACCGGTTAGTATGGAATGGCAATATCAATAAAAATTGTGAAGACAACAGCAATAAAAACTTTTCACGAGCCTTGTTGCATGAAATCAGTTCAACGGGTGAAAAAACAAAAAAGATATTTGACTTATCCATTGCCAATTTGACCAAAACCATTATTTTAAACAATACTTCATATGTGGCTTCGTTGATGGTTGATATTATGGACAGAAACTTATATGAGCGTGCCAATGATTGCCGATGGTGGGCATTGACAAGTGAATTTAAAAAGATTTTAGAGACAAGCGAAATTAGCCAAAACCAAACCCAAGAGTTAGAAGCGGTTTTAACATATATCAATAATTTGTACACCGTGTACACCAACTTGTTTATTTACGACAAAGAGGGCTTTATTTTGGCGGTTTCCAATGCAACACAAAAGCATTTGGTGGGAAAACAACTTGATTCTGACATGGTAAAAAAATCGTATGAACTTAAAAATTCCAATGACTATTTTGTCAGTAATTTTGAAAAAACCAAGTTATACAACAATGATTTTACCTATATTTATCATGCTTCCATTTGTAACAATCAAAAACATCTGGGTGGAATAGGGGTTGTTTTTGATTCTAAAGTAGAATTCAAAGCCATGATTCAAGAGTCTATTCCCGATTTTGACAGTTCAACCTCCCGTGAAGTGTTTGGAGTTTTAGCCAATGGCAATAAAACGATTATTGCATCTTCACATCCCGATTTAGCCGTAGGCGATAATTTGGGGTTAAATGATAAGTTTTTTGAGTTAAAAAATGGAGAGTCATACAGTGAAATTATTGTCTATGACAATAAATATTATGCCGTGGGTGTAAAATGTTCGCAAGGATACAGAGAGTACAAAAACAGCGATAATTATGAAAATAATGTCTATGCCATTTTCTTTTCATATATCAGTTGTGGAAATTTAAAAATTGAAAAACAACGAGAAATCTTTACAGAAACACCTTTACATGAGCAACAAAATTCACAAGAAATTGCAACATTTTATATTGGAGGAAAATGGCTGGGTGTGCCTCTTGAAAATGTTTTAGAAGCAATCAGTGTTGATAAATTGATTAAGACACCGACTTTAGATAATGACCATCCTTTTAAAGGAACAATGACGTTTAAAGATAAAGCAGTCACAGTCATTGATATTCGTAATTTTATTGAAGAAAGTAATATTCCTGAATATAAAGAGATCGTTATTCTAAAAAATTTTGATGACAGAAGTGATAATTATTTGGGGATACTAGTGAACTCTTTGGGTGATATTCCAGAAGTTGCAAACAGTCGTATTAAAGTCATTGATAATCATATTTTAGGAAGCAGTAGTTTAATTACAAGTATTGTAATGCCGTTGGAAAATATCAAATACGATAAGCTTTTATCTATATTGGATATGAAAAAACTCAAAGATAATTTGGTTAAATAAGTATAACTCTTTAAATTATTAATCTTTAGTATGCTAGAATGCCTAACAAACGATGTGTGTAAAGATATTAGAGGAAAGTAAAATGAAAAGAGTACTCATAAACTTAATTTTGGCAGTTTCGTGTGGATTAAATATGTTTGCAGATGACATTGATGTAGGTTTATTGTTGTATAAACAAGGTCATTTTCAAGAAGCAAGTGAATATTTTGAAAAATCATGCGATGATGGAAATGTACAAGGGTGTTATAGTCTTGGAACGTTATACGACAATGGACAAGGTGTAAAACAAAACTTTTCAAAAGCTGAAAAATTTTATGTAAAAGCTTGTAAAGGTGGCAATGCAAGCGCATGTCATAATCTTGGGGTAATGTATGAAATAGGGCAAGAAGTTGATCAAGACTTTTTTGAAGCAAAAAATTTTTATACGAAAGCTTGCAACAAAGGAGAGATTCTTGGTTGTTATCATCTTGGAGTAATGTATCAAAAAGGACAAGGTGTTAGTCAAGATTATTTTAAAGCAAAAGAGTTATTCTCAAAAGCGTGTGACAGTGGTATGGTAAAAGCTTGTGCAAAACTTGGAGTTTTTTATGCAGAAGGTTTAGGGACACAACAAGATTATTATATAGCCAATAAACTTTTGACCAATGCTTGTGTCAGTAATGATGCTATGAGTTGTAATTATATTGGACTTTTATATGCAAAAGGTCAAGGGGTAAAAAAAGATAATGCTTTGGCTAAAAGGTTATTTGCAAAAGCTTGCGATGAGCATTTTGAATTGGGCTGTAAAAATTATTCGATTTTAAACAACCACTAACGTTTTACAAACCTTGAAGTAGAATTTGCCACAAATATTCTACTTCATCGTCTTCAAAATTTAGCAAACTGGCACGGGTAAATAACTCTTCAATTTGGACATATTCAAACTTTTTACTGTATGAACACGAAGCATGAGTCGGAAGAAAACTGCGCACTAAACTCACCGTATTTTCGATTTTTTCTTCACATAATAAACACTCAAATTGTGTGTGCAATCGTCCTTCATACTCCAAAAGTTTGATGTAGCTTTCTATGATGGCACGTTTGGGATTTTGTTTGATCATTTTATGGACGGTCATATCGAGCAGTTCAAAGTAAAAAGGCTCAACGTCGTTTACCTCTTTTAAATGGGGATAAAAAAGTTTAATATAGCGTTGCCAGCAGTAGAGTTTTTCACGGTCTAAAATCCAATTAAAGCCCAATTGTATGACCTCTTTGAGTCTTGGAATAGAACTTTTGAGATTGGATTCCAGCTCAAAATCTATTTTGTATCCAATGTTTATCGTGGAGTGTCTTGCTCCATAAAAACGGTAAGTGGTCAAAATAGCCTCTTGAGCTATCACCGTAACAATTAAATCGTCTTCTTTGACATTTTTAATGTCAATAATATAGCCTTGCATTTACTCTTTAAGACTCTTCATATCAATGATTTCATCAATAATTTCTTGAGCTTCTTCGTCATCAATTTCATTGTTATTTAAGTCATTGACCAAATCTTGAAACTCTTGTTGCATCTCTTGCATGTATAAAATCTCTTCTTTAACATCGGCATCCTCTTTTTTAGAAGCTACGAGTTCAAAAAGTTCGTCCAAATAATCTTCCAAATCGGGTAACACTTCATTGTGAATTAGGTTTAATAATTTTTCTTGTATGGTCATAGGATGTCCTTGATTTTTCAAGATTGTAGCAAATCTAAACTACTGATTTGCTTTTATTGAAATTTACAAAAATTATTGTAGAATTATTAACATTTTTATCACAAAGGATTGAAGTGAGAAGTTTTATTATCGTATTGCTATGCTTACAAACACTTTTTGCTTCGGTTCAAGAAATAGTTATTACTCATAATACCAATAATCCGCCGTTTAAATTTGTCAATGAACAAGGAAATCCCGATGGTATTTTAATCGACCTTTGGCGATTGTGGAGTCAAAAAACTGGGATTAAAGTGAAGTTTCTTCCTGCTACATTTGAAGATTCACTGGCGCATATTCAAAACGGCAATGCTGACGTTCACGCAGGACTTTTTCACACCCTTGAAAGGGAAAAAGAGTTTTTATTTTCAAAACCTTTAATGCCTTTAAAATACTACTATTTTTTTCATAATTCCATACAACCCACTTTTAATATGCAAGAATTAGAAAGTTATGTCATCGCTACACCAAAAGGCTTTACGACGACGTTTATTAAAGATAATTTCCCCAAATTAAGTGTCAAAGAGTTCAGTGATTTCCCCGATATTTATAAAGATTTTATTACGGGGAAAGTCAAAGTTATGGTCTCTCCCGTAGAAAATTTAAAGTATTTTTTATCCTACCATGGGCTTGATAATAATGCCTATTTTGATGCCAATCGACCGGTTTTTGTTAAAGAGTATTTGGGTGCGGTTAAAGTGGGTAATGAAGCATTGATAGAAGTGATTAATCAAGGATTATCAGACATTACGAAAGAAGAGATTAAAACCATTGAAAATGCGTGGTTTGATAAGTTTAATACCAAATTAAAAACAGAAGAGTTGATTTTAACCCAAGAAGAAAAGAAATGGCTGGAACAACATAAAACCATACGAGTTGGTGTTGATATTGCTTGGCAACCGTTTGATTATGTAGATGAAAAGGGTGAGCATTTGGGAATCTCATCGGATTATATTAAATACCTAGAAAAAAAACTGGGAATTAAGGTTGAAATTGTTGCAGGTACGTGGGAAGAGATGATTCAAAAGGCAAAAGATAAAACGGTCGATATGCTCTCAGGAGTTGTTAATACGCCTAAACGACAAGAGTTTTTACTTTTTACCAATGAATATTTGAATATCAAAACGGTTATTATTACGCACACGTCTAACAATACTATTTTTAATATGCAAAATTTAATTGGCAAAAAAGTGGCTGTAGCAAAAGGGAATTTTGTACAAGATTTACTTGAAACTCATTATCCAAATATTGAATTGGTTTTAACCAATTCCAATGAAGAAGCCCTTAAAGCTGTGGCATTGGGAGTAGCTGATGCTCATATTGAAAACATTGCTACAGCAACGTATATTATAGAAAAAAATATGCTGACCAATTTAAAAATAGCAGCCCAAATAGAAAACTACAACAATAAAATTTCTCTTGGCATAAGAAACGATTGGGAAATTTTTAGAGATATTGTCCAAAAAACACTCAATACCATGACCAAAAAGCAAAAAGATGCGATTTATCGTAAGTGGATTAAATTTGAAAAACCGATTATTGATTATGCTTTAGTGTGGAAGATTTCAGTGATATTTGTCATATTATTTCTTTTGACCTTACTTTGGATTCGAGGACAAAAAAGAATTATTTTGGAAAAAGAAGCTTACCAATATGAGCTTGAGAAGCTAAAAAATGAGTTAGAAATTGCATTGCAGAAAGCTCAAGATGCCACTAAAGCCAAAAGCGATTTTTTGTCCAATATGAGCCATGAAATACGAACACCCATGAATTCAATTTTAGGATTTACAGAAATTTTAAGCCATGAAATCAGCAATAATGTGCATAAAGATTATTTAGATTCCATTAAAACTGCCAGCAAAACCTTGCTTGGGATTATTAACGACATTTTAGATTTATCCAAAATTGAAGCGGGGAAATTAAAACTGAACTACACGGCAATTAATATGAATCATATTATAAAAGAGATGCAGGTTATTTTCAGTGATAAACTCAAAGAAAAAAATCTTCAACTACTTTTTGATTTGGATGCAAAGATTCCCGATTATGTTTTAATGGATGAGTTGCGATTTCGGCAAATCTTGCTCAACTTGCTTTCCAATGCGATTAAATTTACACAAAAAGGCACTATTACGGTTACGACTCAAGTGAAGTTTTTGGAGGAAACCTGTTCAACCTTTGATTTCACATTAAGTGTGATTGATACGGGAATTGGAATTGAAGAAAAAGATTTGACCAAAATATTTGATTATTTTGAACAAATCAACACCTCAAACCATTTGGAAAACTCAAAAGGAAGTGGTTTGGGTCTATCCATTTGCACCAAAATTGTTAATTTACTCGGAGGCAAAATCAGTGTTAAAAGCCAAATAGGTGTTGGTTCTTGTTTTGAAATAGAGTTGCGAAATATTCATGTCAGTTCTGCCAAAGAGGGGCAAAATATCGATTTTTCAAAAGCAAAAACTTATCATTTTGAGAAAGCCAAACTTTTAATTGTGGATGATATTGCCGATAACAGAAAACTTATTTCCGTCTTTTTTGCAAAAACCAATATAGAAATATTTGAAGCTTCTAACGGCTTAGAAGCCTTAGAATTTTTAGCCAATCATACAGTCGATATGGTTCTATTGGATATTAAAATGCCTATTTTAGATGGCTATGCAACGATTGAAAAGATGAAAAATGAATTGGGTTATACCATGCCAATCATTGCCTTAACGGCTTCTGTTATGGGAGAAGACAGTTATAAAATACAACAATACAAATTTGATGGGTATTTGAGAAAACCTGTCAGCCAAGAAGAACTCTTTTTTGAAATTGCAAAGTTCTTGCCGCACAGCAAAGTCGATACACAAGTGCAAGAAAATGTGATTGAAATTGAAGCTTCTTTACGTATGAAACAGAACAAAGAGACAGTAAGAAATCGCTTAGAAGTTTTTGAGAAACAATGCCATGATATCAAAGATAAAGGCGATTTTTCACTCATTGAAGCGTTTGCCAATGAATTAAAACTTTTTGCGAATGAATTTCATCATGAGTATCTTCACAATTATTGTACTATGTTACTTGAAAATATCGAAAGTTTTGAAATATCAAAAGTCAAAAAGCTGTTAAATGATTTTGAATTAATTGCAAAGCAGTTAAATAAGGAGTTAGACAATGTGTAAAAAATTTAATATTTTGGTTGTGGACGATGAAATTAAAAATATCCAATTGGGGATTAATATCCTTAAGAAAAATCCTTTTTACAATTTAATTTTTGCCACCAATGCCAACGAGACGTTTCAACGCATAAAAGATTACTCCTTTGATTTGATACTCTTAGATATTATCATGCAACCGCTTGATGGCTTTGAAGTATGCAAAGAGCTTAAATCCAACAATGCAACCAAAGATATACCGATTATTTTTTTAACAGCTAAAACCGATGAAGAGAGTATTTTAAAAGCGTTTAAATTGGGGGGAGTTGATTATATCACCAAGCCATTTAATGAAAACGAACTTGAAGCACGAGTTTATACCCATATTCAACTTAAAGCCTTAAAAGATAATTTGCAAGAAGAGAATGACAAAAAAGATAAGATTTTATTGCAACAATCAAAGATGAATGCTATAGGAGAGATGATTGATTATTTAGCGCATCAATGGCGACAACCTTTGTCGATTGTCAGTGCCAATGCCAGTGCCATACAAATTCAAATGCAACTTGATTCCATTGAAAGTGAAGCCATTGTAAACTATTCCAATGAGATTATTAAAACAACTAACACCCTTTCAAGTGTGGTCGATGATTTTAAAGAGTTTTTTCAACCCGATACCAGCACACAATTTTTTAATTTATCCTTTGTAATCCAAAAAACGCTTCGTATGTTAGAAGGAACATTTAAATTCCACGATATTAAAGTTATCTTTGAAGCAAAAGATATCTCATTTTACGGATACAAATGCGCCATTATGTACACCATGATTAACCTTTTAAGCAATGCCTTGTTTGCTTTAACAAAAGTTGATTCGACGAGTCGATATATTTTTATTGAATTAGAAGCGACAGAGACAAATATAAAAATCAGTGTAAAAGACAGCGCCAATGGTATTCCCCAAACAATAAGCAACAGAATATTTGAACAATATTTTAGTACAAAAAATTTGTACGAAGGAAGTGGATTGGGGCTTTATATGACCAAAGAAGTGGTTGAAAAAAAATTACTTGGAGCCATTGAGTTTCAAAACGAAACGTATGACTATCAAAATAAAAATTTAACCGGAGCAAAATTTATCTTGACCTTGCCAATTGATAAAAAATAAGCTACTGTTAAATGGTTTAATAATATTTCTTATGATATTATCACAAAAATTAAAACAAACAAGGGGTTTTTATGCCAGATTATAAAAATGTTTCTATCAACAAAAGTGCAAATATCTTTTTTGATGGTAAAGTAACGAGTAGAAGCATAGAGTTTGAAGATGGTTCAAGAAAAACATTGGGTATTATGTTGCCGGGTGAATATCAATTTAATACAGTTCATGCCGAAATTATGGAAATTAACTCAGGAGAATTAGAATACAAACTTCCTGCGGAAGATTGGAAAAAAATCACAGCACCGGGCATTTTTGACGTACCTGCTAATTCTAAATTTGAAATTAAAATCATTTCATTGGTTGATTATTGTTGTTCATTTATCAAATAAATTTTTAATGACCATAAAAAAGGCTAAGAGTTTTTACTCTTAGCCTTTTTTTATGCCATCAATTTATAACCCACTCCATATTCTGTAATTAAATACTTTGGATTTGAACCAGTATCACCTAATTTAAGGCGTAAATTCTTTATATGATAATCCAAAGAACGTTCACTTTGACTTACCGATGAAAGAGAATCAAGAAGTTTTTCTCTTGGAAGCGTACTATTTTTGTGTTGAATGAGATGGGAAAGTATCTCAAATTCGGTTTTGGTCAGTTTAAGTGGGGTGTCATTAAACAGTACACTGTTGTTGGTTATTTTGAACGTCGTAGCACCATTTTTATTTGAATCAAAAGCAGAACTGTTTTTAATATGCACCCAAATACGGGCTTCTAATTCTTCTGGGTCAATGGGTTTGACCATATAATCACACGCTCCTAATTTAAAAGCTTGAAGTTTGGATTGCTTGTCTGAATAGGCACTCAGTACAATAACGGGAATATTGATTTTATTGCTGTTTAAAAACTTTAAGACTTCATAGCCGTTAAAATCGGGCAAATTAAGATCCAAAAGTATGATAGAGTATTTTTCAAATTTAATATTTGAAATGGCATTGGTAACAGTAGTTGCAAAATCGACTTTTAAATCATACTCTTCCAAAAAGTTTTTGATTAAAAAGGCGGTTTGTTCATCGTCTTCGATTAATAATACTTGATATTTCATTATTATTTTATCCTATTCCTCACATTGCTCAGATTTTACTCTCATTTCCCTTAGATTTACATGGTATCATTACAGAATAATATTTTATTATAATGAGGTCAGTTTGAGACATATCTTTTTTGTTATTGCCATAGCAATAGGCAGTTATGCTACTACTTTAAAACCAGTATCTTTACAATTAAAATGGAAACATCAAGCACAATTTATGGGTTTTTATATGGCAAAAGAGATGGGATTTTATAAAGACGTTGGTTTAGATGTTGAGTTTAAAGAGTTTGAACCTGAAATGAATATTTTAGAGAAAATAGAGAAAAAAGAGGTTGATTTTGCCATTGATGACTCCTCTTTAATTTTTCATAAACTCAATGGAGCAAAAGTCAAAGCACTTTTTCCTATTTTACAAACATCACCTATTGCATTAATCGCACAACAAGAGTTGAA
>Ga0265294_10008501_pt1 | contig 11973 bp, 9 predicted proteins | sample MunlanPumphouse3_FD_192504 | JGI IMG/M metagenome (GOLD analysis project Ga0265294, IMG submission 192504) | Groundwater microbial communities from a municipal landfill in Southern Ontario, Canada - Pumphouse #3 | ecosystem: Environmental > Aquatic > Deep subsurface > Groundwater | place... | reverse complement strand
ATAAATTATTAAAAAAAACTTTCTTATTTTATTAATTTTATTATACATTAGAATTATTCATACTATTTTAACAAAAAGATTATACAATAAGATTGATGTCAATTAATTTTTAAAATTAAGTTTAAAAAGCAGCAATTGCAACTCTTTTGAACTATATTACTATAATTAAGCATAAATAAAAGTCTTACATAATCTTATACCGTTATTGTTTGAATTTATCAAAATTCTTATTTATTTTATATATCACTATATTCTATAATGTTACTATTTTCTAAGATTCCACTTATCTGTCGAGTATTTTTTTTTCATTAATTCTTCAGCTCTCTCTTTTTCAAAACCCAACAAATCGTCGATTTCTTCAAATTCATCATTTTCCCAAGCCTGTCTAAATCCTTGCACAAATTTACTGACAGCTTCTTGGTAAGGTACTTTTTTGTTCAATGCTTGATTAATTGAGATAGTTTTGTTGTCCATCATATTAGCGAGTCTATCTCTCATTTTATCAGATAATCCCGGCATCAAATAGGCAATTTCTCTCTGATTTTCATCAAGAATAATAGACCCGTGTTGGAGTAAAACACCATTTTTACGAACTTGGGCACTACCGACGACTTTCTTTCCTTGGACAGCTAACTCATATTTAGAAGATGAATTAAAGCAAGGATTCACAGGTTCACGTTGAGAAAATGAGGATAGCTCTTTTTGCTCAAATTCAACATTTATGTCAAGAAGTTTAAGTCCTTCAGCTAAGGCCAAGCTAATATCTCCATAACTTTTTAGGACATTGCCGGCGAGGTGTTCATCATTGGGAGCTATCACTGCATAAGTTACCTCATTCTTATGAAGAACTAAACGTCCGCCAGTAGGTCTTCTCACAAAGCCATAACCAATTTCAGCTAATTTTTCAAAGTCCACTTCTTTCATAGCACTTTGGTGGTAACCCAGTGATAAGGTGGGTGGATTCCAGTCATAGAATCTAATCAAAGGTGTAGATTTTCCCTCTTGAATCAGTTCAAAGATAGCATCATCAATAGCCATATTTTTAGCAGGACTAAGCTTTCCTTGTGCAAGAATTCTCCATTTCATTAATAGTTCATCCTTACTTTTAGGTCACTGATTTTCTCATTAATGAAGCCAATTTGGATCGCATTTGTTTTAGCTTTAATTTCATTAGCAATTGTAGAAGAAGCAACAACTATCATGCCAATACCCATATTGAATGCACGGTAGCTTTCATCTTGGGCGATGTTACCATTTTCTACAAGTATTTTGAATATAGCTGGAACATCCCAACTTTGGCAATTAATTTCTGCTGTTAGATCATTAGGGATAACTCTAGCTAGATTTCCGGGTATTCCTCCTCCGGTAATATGAGCCATACCATGAATTAGTTCAGGTCTTGCCCATTCTTTTAAGCTAGGGAGATAAGACTTATGCACCGTCAGCATTGCTTCGGGTACAGTTTCATTGAGATTAGGAATCAAAGAATCTACTGTCAACTTCATCTTTTCAAAGAGGACTTTACGAGCTAAAGAATAGCCATTAGTGTGAAGCCCAGTTGAAGGGAAGCCAAGAATAACGTCCCCTTTAGTTATTTGTTGTCCAGTGATAATATTCTTTTTCTCTACCAGTCCCACAATAGTTCCAGCGAGGTCAAAATCATCTTCAACGTAGATACCTGGCATTTCAGCCATTTCTCCACCAATAAGAGCCATTTCATTCTCTTTACAAGCTTTAGCAAAGCCCCAGATAATTTGTTCCATCACTTGAGGGTTAAGTTTTCCAACACCGACATAATCTAAAAAATATTGAGGAATAGCACCTTGCACAAAGATATCATTCACACAATGATTAACTAAATCTTGTCCAACAGTATTATAGATTCCTGCCATTTTAGCAATAATTAGTTTAGTGCCAACACCATCAGCACTTGATACTAACACGGGTTCTTTCCAAGAAGTCAGATCAACCTGGTATAGACCTCCGAATCCACCAATTTGAGAAAGGACATTTTTATTAAAAGTCTCTTTTACTAATGGTTTGATTCTATTTACAGAATCTTCCCCAGCTTTAATATTCACACCAGCACTTTTATAATCCATTATTTCCTCTTATTCATTTATGATTTAAATTTTAATCCATTGTTTAAGCTCGCCAGCCATATTTTCAATTTCTGTTTCAGATAAATGTTGCAAGTTTTCGACACTAAATGACTGAATATTATTAGCTGCAGTTATTGTTCCATAAATGGTAGCTTGTTTTATAGTTTCAAAATCATATTTTTTCATTTTAGCTAGATAGCCAACAAACCCACCTGCAAAGCTATCTCCAGCTCCAGTTGGATCAACTACTTTACGGATAGGATACACGGGAACAAAAAAGAGATCGTCCCTACTGGCAACGATTGCTCCATATTCACCTCTTTTAACTACAACATACTTAACACCGAGATCAAGAATAAGCTCGATTGCCTCAAAGATATTGCTCTTTTGTGCATACATTTTTATTTCATCTTCGTTAATAAAGACTAAATCAACCCTTTTCATAACTTCTGTCAGTTCATTTTTTGTAATATCAATCCAAAGATTCATTGTATCCATGGCAATAATGTCAGAACACTCAATTTGGTCTAGAACTTCAAGTTGTAATGTAGGGTGAATATTTCCTAGGAAAGTAACGCTGTTGGTTTTGCATCCTTTAGTTAGAACTGGTTTAAATTCTGCAAAAACATTTAATTGTGTATCTAAAGTTGTTGCTTGATTAAGATTGAGATATTCTCCTTTCCACCGGAAGGTCTTACCTGGTACTTTGACTAATCCCTCAATATTAATCTCTCTGTTATTAAGCAGGTCAATGTGTGCTTGGGGAAAGTCTTCCCCTACAACACCGACAATAGAAACATCTGTAAAATACTTTCCAGCAATTGAAGCATAGATTGCTGAGCCTCCCAGCACATCATTGACTTCTCCCGCAGGAGTCTTTATACTATCTAAGGCTATAGAGCCGACTACTACTAAACTCATCTATTTCTCCTGAACCTGTTCAGTTTGATCACCTTGAAATATGTTCCAAAATACATCAAATTTACTAGTGTTAGTCTTGTAGAGAAGAACAATAATGAACAGTAAAAGAACGATCATATAGAACAGTCTTGACCATCCTTTAGATGCTTTTTCTCTTCTATTTTCTCTTGCCTCTAAAATCCTATCTTTTAATTGGTCCATTTTTCAAACTTCCTCAGGTTTAATTTAAATTAATAATCAATAACTAATAATATAGGTGTTGCTTTGCAACAATTATTAAACTTTATTAATCCACTACTTTTACAAATCAACTCACCTCTTTATTCCTGCAAGCAAGCTTGTTAAGAGGACTTATCTTACCTAGGTTAGCTAGGTCGAACGATTATGAAGCAGATGGGGGATTCACGCCCCATCTACTTCAGCTCGAATCTTTATTTTATAAGAGAGATTTCAATCCTTCAGCAAATCTCTTAACACCTTCACGAAGATTATCCATGCTATTAGCGTAAGAGAATCTTACTAATTTATCATTACCAAAAGCAGAACCTGGAACTATAGCAATCTTAGCCTCTTCTAATAAGAAGGAGCAGAGCTCTACATCGTTAGTAATACCTTTTTTATTGTTGTTAATATAGTACTCGATGTTTGCCATGATATAGAAAGCACCTTGAGGTGAAGTAGTTGTTACATGTTCAACATTATTCAACTCAGCATAGATGAATTTCTTTCTTTTTTCGAACTCAACTCTCATCTTTTCGAGAGATCCATCATCTTCAAGCAAAGCTGCAATAGTTGCTTTTTGAGTAATAGAATTTGTACAAGAAGTGATATGTCCTTGCAAACGACTAGCTGCATCAATGATATATTTTGGACCGACACTATAACCTAATCTCCATCCTGTCATAGCGTAGGCTTTTGAAACACCATTAATTATAACAGTGATATCTTTGAATGCTGGCTTTAGGGAAGCAATAGCATAATGTTTAGCACCATCATAAACCAACTTTTCATAGATTTCATCAGAGATGATAAGAAGATTATGTTCAACACAGATATCACCAATTTCGATTAATTCTTCTTTAGAGTAGATAGCGCCAGTTGGGTTATTAGGATTGTTAAGCATCAAAGCTTTTACGTTAGGGTTTTCACTAATTAATTTTTTTAATTCAGTAGGATTAATTTTATAGTTATCTTTCTCGGTTGTTTCTAAGAAAAGAGTTTTACCGCCGGCAATATCAACTTGGTCAGGATAACTTACCCAATATGGAGAAGGAACGATTACTTGGTCTCCAGCATCACAGATAGCCATCAAGACAAACACGATTGATGCTTTAGCTCCTGGAGATACTAAAACTTGACCAGGTGCATATTCTAATCCATTATCATCTTTAAACTTCTTACAGATTGCTTCTTTAAGCGGGACAATACCTGGAGTTGGAGTGTAGCGTGTAAAGTTATCATTTATGGCCTTTATACCGGCATCTTTAACATAGTTTGGAGTGTTGAAATCAGGTTCGCCTACTCCAAAATTAATTACATCTATTCCTTTAGCGATATAGGCTTTAGCCTTGGACATTACTGCTAAAGTAGGTGATGGTTTAATACCTCTTGCTTTATTTGAAAGTTTAATCATTTTTTTCTCCTATTTAGACATTAATAAAACTAATGCTGTTGTGTTAACTATATCTTCTGCTGAACAACCACGTGATAAATCACATATTGGAGCTGCAAGTCCTTGAATAATTGGACCTATTGCTTCAGCTTTAGCAAATCTTTGAACAAGCTTATACCCAATATTACCAGCTTGTAAATCAGGGAATATTAATACATTAGCTGATCCTGCGACATCACTTCCTGGGGCTTTCTTAGCTCCAATAGCAGGAATAATTGCTACATCAGCTTGGAGTTCACCATCAATTTCAAATTCTACGTTTCTACTTTTGATAATTTCTAAAGCAGAAGTAACCTTGTCCACCAACTCATGTTTAGCGCTACCTTTTGTTGAGAAAGAGAGAAGGGCAACTTTCGGTTGATCACCAATAAGTGAAGCCCTAGTTTCGGCTGTTGAAATAGCAATATCAGCTAACTGTTCAGCTGTTGGGTTTGGAACTACCGCACAATCGCCAAATAAGAAGATTCTATCTTGGCCAAGGAAATCAGGGGTAACCATGATAAAACTTGATGAAACAGTAGCCAATCCTGGTTTCACTCCCACCACTTGAAGTGCAGCTTTCAAAACATTACCAGTAGTATTAACAGCTCCGGCAACCATCCCATCAACAACCCCAAATTTAACTAATAGCGCACCAAAAAAGAGTGGATTACGTACTGTTTTAGCAGCATCTTCACGTGTAATACCTTTTTTTTTCCTTTTTTCATAAAAGAAATCGGCATACTCTTCAATGTGAGGACAATCATCAGGATTCCAGATTGTGGCATCTGAAACATCATAACCTTTGCTCTTAGCAAAGTTGTTAACCTCAGTGCTATCTCCAATCAAAACAACCTTGGCCATCTTCTCTTTGAGAATAGTCTCAGTTGCTTGCAAGGTCCTTTCATCCATCGCTTCGGGTAGCACAATTGTACCACTCACCTTTTGAGCCTTTAATTTGAATTGGTTAATTATATCCATCTCAAACTCCTAATTATTTTATTTTTACACTTTTTTTTATTAATGTTAAGGAACATTTTTGTATCCCCCTTGGTGAGGGGGATATAATCATTGCCATAGCAATGATGCCTGCAGGGATGCAGGCGTTCCCAGTAGTGGCGTATTGCTTACGCCCATTTGAAGGGACCACCCCGGCAGTGAAACACACTGCCACCCCTCCATAGAGGGGAATTAAAAGGGCTTACTTTTTTCTTAAACTCTGTGTTAAGAGTCTTAGATTTATTATTTTCAATTATTAGTTTTTAATTCAACCACTATCTTATCCAAATCTGCAATTTTTATAAATACGCTTTTAATATAAGAGAGAAGATTTAATCTATTTTGCTTTAGCTCTTTCTCTTCAACATTAACCATCACATGATCAAAGAAATCATCAATTAGGGAACGAGCAGAGACTAATACCTGCATAGCTTCGGCATAGTTTTGTTTTTTTAACTTATCAGAAATATCTGATTCGTGTGTTAAAAAATATTCATACAAATATCTTTCATTATCATCATTAAAGAGAGATGTATTCACATCAGCAAAATCTTTCTCTTTGGTAAGAATATTCGAGACTCTCTTATAACCTAAAACTAAACCTTCAAAGTCAGCAGAGCCTTTAAACTTCTGAATTGCTAAAGCACGTTTCTTTATCTCTGGGATATCAGTGAATTCATAATCAATCACACTATCAATCACGTCATAAGCAATCTTTTTCTCTTCCAACAGCCACTTGATTCTCTGCTGGAAGAAGTTATAAATTATCTCTTTATTATGGTTATCTTCTTTAAGCTTATCTCTAAGCTGAACTAAAGCAACATCAATAAGTTCAAAGATATCAAGAGCCCAACCTCTATCATCTAATATTTTAACTATGCCATTAGCTGCACGTCTAAGTGCGAAAGGATCGTTAGAACCAGTAGGAATCAGATCAACTCCGATAATACCGCAAACTGTATCTAATTTATCTACAATAGCAGCAACAGCTCCAGTTACACTTGTAGGTAAGCCATCATTTTGTCCCCTTGGCATATAGTGTTCATAGATTCCTAAGGCTACAGCTTCACTTTCTCCAGAAAGAAGTGCATATTTCATTCCAATATAACCTTGTAGTTTAGTAAATTCTTTTTCTCCCAACATCAGCGAAACTAAATCAGCCTTAGCTAGCAATATTGTTCTAATAATGTCTTGGCTATTTGAAAGTTGTAATTTATCAATAATGTATTTAGCAAGATTTAAGCTTCTCTCTACTTTCTCATAGGTAGAGCCTAAATCTGTTTGGAAAGTAACATCCTTAAGCTTATCTACATAAGAATCTAATTTATGTTTAGTATCTTCCTTAAAGAAGAATTCAGCATCTTCTAATCTTGCTTTAATTACTTTCTCATTACCTTTTCGGATAATATCTGAGAATTTGGGATCACCATTAGAAATAAAGACAAATTCATTACTTAGTGAACCGCCTTTATTAACAACAGAAAAATACTTTTGGTTCTGACTAATAGTTGAAGTAATTATCTTATCTGGCAGGGTCAAATACTGTTCTTCAAAATAACCTATCACTGCAGTTGGATACTCTACTAAATCTACTACTAGTTCTAATAAACGATTATCTTCAATAATATGTTTATCCTTATTTTTGTATAAATCAGCTAATTGCTCTTTAATAATCTTGATCCTCTTGCCCCTGTCAGCAATCACTGAAATAGACTCTAAGCATGTTAAATACTCTTGAGGATGCTTAACTTCTGCACTTATATCAACATCAAGATAACGATTTCCAGTAACAGTATTGTTTGATGCTAAATTATTATAAGTAAAAGGGATAATCTCAGAATCTAACATTAAGATAATATTTCTGATAGGTCTGGCAAAGCTTATCTTACTACTCCCCCATTTCATTGATTTTGGTGAGGAAAGATTATTCAATAGATCAGGTAAGAATCCAGTAATTATCTCAGTAACTAGCTTACCTTTAATCTTTTTTTTGCAAGCTAAATAATCACCTTTGGGTGTCTGCTTAACATAAGACTCTTCTTGCGTACAACCAGCTCCCCTTAAGAAACCTTGTCCTGCTTTTGATAAAGAGCCATCTTCATTTAAAGCAATTCGGGTGGCTGGTCCCACCTTTTCAACAATTTCATCCTGCTGTTCAACCTCTAAATCACTAATTAAAATAGCAAAACGTCTGGGGGTTGTATAGCTTGCCAACTTACTATAATTAAGTTTAGCTTGTTTTATTTCTGTTTCAAATCTTTTAATAATGTTCTTTTCTATATTAGCAATATATCCTGCAGGTATCTCTTCAACACTCAATTCAAATAAGAAATCTTTGGTTAGCATTAATTTATCTCCGAATATTTATAACTTTATTATTTTTTTCTAAAACGATGTTAAACATCTCACAATCTTTGTCTCTTAAAAAAAGATCGCTAATAGGGTTCATCAAACTCAAATAAGACAGCATTTAAACAGATTGCAGAGTAGAGTTTATCTAAAGATATAGTAGAGAGTAATAATTATTAATAACATATCTAATCTCTATATCTTAGTTCTTAGTTAAATTTACATTTTTGCTATTTTAATCTAAAATTGATATTTTAAGGTAACTTGATTCACAAAACCCAAATCACCATAGGAGTTTAAAGCATAATCTACTCTCAGATTATTTCTTACAAAGCCAAGCCCAGTTGATAGTCCTGAGAAGATCTCATTATCTCCCCCATTCTTATAATCACCAGCATTTGTCTTATAACCAGCTCGAATGAATAACTGCTCATGCACTTGGAATTCAGTTCCAAACAATCCGACTAAATCTGAACCTTGAGGAAATGATAAGTCCAAAGACACTAACATGGACGGTATAAATTCAGCTTGGTTATCTCTTGTTTTTAAATCTGTCTTATAAGAGATACCTCCAGCATAAACTACTGGCATTCCTTCGCTATATTCCGAATCTGTGAAATAGCTTAATTGTTTTCCCAGATTCCTCACAGCCACTCCCACTCTAATCTTTTCATTAACAGGTCTGTGTAAAAGACCAAAATCAAAAGCAATAGCTGAAGCACTCTTATCATCAATAGTCTCTTGAATATATTTCCCAGAAATCCCAATATTTAACTGCTCATTAAAATAGTAAGAATAAGTTCCTCCGGCAATAAAATCAGAATTATCAAAAGTCCCAGCTTCCAGATATCCACCGTTATCCCCACTAATAGTTCTTTTAACCTCATCACTAGCCAAAAACTGACCAAACAGAGCAACATTTGCCTTCTCACTTCTCTTATATTGATATACTACTGAGCCTCCATTATAGCCCTCAAAGTAACTCATAAAAGTAGATGATACTTCCCGCTTGGTCTCATATCCACCTAAATTAGCAGGATTAAAAAAAATAACATCTATATCATCATCTCGTGAAGAAAAAGCTCCTGCCATGGCGTTTGCTCTTGCAGAATAGATTATCTTCAAACTACTAAAGCCACTGGTTCCCGCATCATCACCTATTGCCACTAAGGGTAGGGTGAGGATTATCAGCCCTAAAATCAGTATTATATTTTTACTCATTTATCACTTCTCTTATTTGTTCTAATATTTCTTTTTCACTCTTTGCATCTAATAGCTTATTACGATTAGATTCATCTCTCACAAAAGTTGTTACCTTAGCTAGCAAGGCCATATATTCTTTATCTTTTTCTAAAGGAACAGCAAACATAAAAAGAATCTTGACAGGCTCACCGTCTAAAGCATCATACTCAACCCCATCAGGGATTGTTGCTAGCAAAAGTTTGGTTTCTTTTACACTGCCAGATTTCCCATGCGGTATAGCTACATTGCGTCCTATCCCAGTGGAAAAGCTTTCTTCACGCTCCCAGAGTGCTTGAAAAAACTCAGAAGCAGAAGAAACTATTCCAGCTAGTTCAAGTTTCTTACAGAGTAAACCCAGAAGTTCTCTCTTACCACTACTCTTTATGTTTAAATATATCAAATTCTCATCTATATACATTATTATTATCCTTCATAACAGTTTTTCTAACAATAATTCAATCGTCAATAAAATTCTTTTTTCTTTCTTCTTAACAGCGATATATTGTTTAAAAAAGCACCCCTGCAATATATTATAGTCCGTTTTTTTAATTTAGCTTCTTTTGAGAAAAACCTTAAAATCTATCGAAACTTCATCCATTGTCCTTTCTTCCCTTATACTATCTCGATAAAACTCCAATGATTCATCGAGATAGTATAAGGGAAGCAATAAGGAACTTTGCTCGCAATTATAAAATACTATTTGACAAGATTTAAGTAGAACATATATTTTAGATTTAATGAGCAGGCGAACTAACAAGAATCTATAAATATAACATTTTTTTGGGAGGAATAATGAGACGACTAATTTTAACACTTTCTATTTTGATGACTTTGAGTTTGAGTTTTGGCGTAATCCACTTAGACATAAATGGTTACAGTGCCACAAATGCTGACACACCTTTAGATATTGAATCTTATGTTGCCGATAACGATGAGGTAGTCCATCCTGATGTGCTTTACTTTGAAAATGGTTGGAATGGTTATGAGTATTGGATGGTCTTTACTCCTTTTCCTAACTCTGATGCTCAATATGAAAACCCTAGCATAGCTGTTTCCCATGATGGATTAGAGTGGGAAATTCCTACTGGAGTAACTAATCCAATTGTAGACTTTGTTAATGATCCTTATGATGTAAACTACTACTTTTCTGACCCAGATATGATAATGTCTGAAGATAATTCTACTATATATGTTTTCTGGAGAGAGCATTCAAACTGGAGATATGAAACACTTAATTATGTTTTTTCTACTGATGGGATTACTTGGTCTTCTACTCAAGAAGCTTTTTGGGTAGATGGCAATATTGAGAGAATTCTCTCTCCAGCCATAGTTCGAGATAACGAGAATTATAAGATGTGGACTGTTGATACTAAAACAAATCCAAGAACTATAAGAATGAGAACAACTGAAAGTTTAACTGCTACTTGGTCTGATCCAGTAGCAACCGACTTATCCTTCATTGCACCAAGTACTGAAATATGGCATTTAGATGTTAATTATGTTGATGGTAAATACTATATGCTAGTCTCTGTAGGTACATCAGGAGAACCTAGAGGAGGAAGTCTATATTTAGCTGTCTCGGAAGATGGTCTGACTTGGCAAGCGGCAGAGAACCCTGTCTTAGAAGGAGATAGTAATTCCTGGGATAAATTGATCTATAGATCAACTCTTCTCCCCTATCCAGTAAATAATCATTTGAACTTCAAAGTATGGTATTCTTGTGATGGAGGAACTGCTATTGATAATCTTTTTTGGAGAATAGGTTATACTGAATTAAGTCATAATGATATTCCTGATAACACCCTTCCCACTGACTTGGTAATATCCGAAGTAATGTATAAAAACTCAACCCTGGAAAGCGCTGAATTTATCGATGAATATGGAGGCCGATCTGATTGGATAGAGCTTCATAACCGAGGAGCAGAGAGTGTTGATATAACCCACTATTTTCTTTCAGATAACGGTGATGATTTAACAAAATGGAAAATACCTCAAGGCTCACTGGCTCCTGATGAAAGAGTTCTTATCTGGTGTAACAATGAAGATGGTGTCTATAACAACAGTTTAAACACAAACTTTAAGTTGAGTAACGATGAAAACGTCTATCTAACTTTTGTAGATCATATCACCGTGGTAGATTCAGTTAGTGCAATAGATATTCCTGATGACTACTCCATGGGAAGATCATCCTTTAATAACAACTTCTTCAATGTTCTATCAAACCCTACTCCTGGAACAGTAAATGAAGTTCAAAATTCACCTATTGCTGTAATATTCACCGAAGTAATGTCTAGTAACAAAGATTTTATTTATGATGATAAGGAGGAGACTAGCGATTGGATAGAAATTAAGAATAATGGTTTATTCCCGATAAACTTAAACTACTTTAACCTCACTGATGATGCTGCCGAATTAAGCAAATGGCAATTCGATAATATTTCCCTTCTTCCCAATGAGTACCATCTTGTGTGGGCATCTGGTGAGGATACTAGTAACCATACAAACTTCGGTATCTCTGCCAATGGCGAAGAAATAATTCTTACAGGAATAGATGAACAGCAATACTCGTCTGTTACACTTCCGGCACTAAATGATAATGAGAGCTACGCTTTAGGAGAGAGTGAGTGGGAAATAAGTGCCTCCCCAACACCTTATCATAGTAATCTTTTTCTTACCCAAAATAATGACATCTTTATTAATGAAGTTATG
>Ga0265294_10008500_pt1 | contig 11975 bp, 14 predicted proteins | sample MunlanPumphouse3_FD_192504 | JGI IMG/M metagenome (GOLD analysis project Ga0265294, IMG submission 192504) | Groundwater microbial communities from a municipal landfill in Southern Ontario, Canada - Pumphouse #3 | ecosystem: Environmental > Aquatic > Deep subsurface > Groundwater | place... | reverse complement strand
TCCCTTGAATATCTAATGTAATGTAAGAGGTCAAGGAAGACTTTGTTGTTTTTAACGAATAGTGTACCCTAAATAGTTCGAAATTACCTATTTCAAGTTGATATTCGGGGTACCGTCGTGGACGGAATTTTTGGTGGTTTTACAGCAAAATGAGCATTTTTAGTTGATTTTTGGCTTTTTTAAAGAAAATAGGGATATTTTTCTATTTTAATTGTAATTTTTTTCAAAAAATAATTATTTTAAAATTAATTTAATCTATAAAGTAATCAGCTAAATAAATAATGAATATGAGATTTTAATAAATTAACATTGTTAATTATTACACCATATTTTTTAACATTGTTAATCGTTTTTCAGAGTATGAAAAAATTTACATCACTTTATTAAATGGGTGTTAAGTTGACGAATATCATACTTTGCAATAAATAAACTGAATAAAGTAATCACATTAATTTGTAATGCCTTAACAATAAAGAGAAAAAACCCTCCATCTAAAAGATATAAATCCGTATTGTTATGGAAGGTCCTATGTGGAGACCATGCACGTTGCCCTAAGCATATTCTTACTGACATACGTGCTGATAATGGTCCGACTGCCCGGGAAACTGCGCATAGGCAGAGGTGTCGCCGCCCTTATCGGTCTGACACTCATGATCCTCTTGGGCGTGGTGTCTGTAACAGAAGCGTGGCGCTCCATTGACTTCGATGTGCTGTTCCTGCTCATAGGCATGATGGTCCTCGTCGTGGGTCTTGAGTACTGCGGTCTGTTCGAAGTGATCTCTAAGATACTGGTGGATCGGTTCAGGACACGGAAGGCGCTGCTGGCAGGGATAATGGGCATATCGGCTCTTCTGGCCGCCCTGGTCCTGAATGATGCCGTGGTACTGCTGTTCACGCCCATCGTCATAAGGACTTGTGCCAAGATCAGGGCGGACCCGATACCCTACATCGTCGGGATGCTCATGTCCGCCAACATCGGCAGCGTTGCTACAGCCATAGGCAATCCTCAGAATGCGTATATCGTCTCATTCGCAGGCCTGGGATTCATTGACTTCTCCCTGCATCTCGCCCCCGTTGCGTTGGCGTGCATGCCCGTGGCATATCTCATCGTATACGCGGTGTTCAGGAAGCGCATAGAGGCGGAGGTGGAGACCAAAGTGCATAAGGAGGAACCGGCGGAGATAGACATCACGAGGCTGCGCTTCATGATCTTCGTGATGGTGGCCATGTTCGCCGGGTTCATCATATCCAGTTTCGTTGGGGTCCCCCTTTACGTTCCGGCCGTGTGCGCAGCTGCCGTTGCCGTTATTGTCGTTCTGTCGAAGGACCGCACCCGGGGCCCCTGGGTCGTCAAGAGGGTGGACTGGTCCATAATCGCCTTCTTCATAGGATTGTTCGTAGTTATGGAGGGAGTATCCGTCTCCGGTCTTCTGGGGGAGATCTCCGCTCTGTTCCCGGGCTTCGGGCCGGGGGAGACGCCCACGATACTTTCGTTGTCACTGTTCTCTCTGGTCTTGAGCAACCTGGTCAGCAATGTTCCGGCGGTTATGCTGCTGTCGAATCTCATGCCCCCGGACCCGGAGATCCTGTGGTACGTGCTGGCGGGAGCATCGACGCTGGGAGGCAATGCCACGTTCCTGGGCTCCGCAGCCAACGTCATCGTTGCGGAATCCGCGGAGCGCTACGGCGTGGAGATCGATCTGATAAGATTGATGGCCATAGGCATACCTATGGCCGCAGTTACCACGGGGCTGATGATCGTGATGCTATCTCTGTTCTAGAAATCGTCCTCGATCTTCGGTGCATCTTCGCAGAACATCCATTTCCTGTCGCGGTCAAGGACCTTCCTGCAGTACTCTTCCCTCTCTTTGGCTGTGGATTCCTTCGTATATACGTAAATATCCACTCTTCCGTGGTATGCGTGCTTCTTCCAGCAGTCGTTCTTGGGGCTTTCGGTTATAACAGATTCGAGATTGTCCCCGCAAAGAACGCTCATTATCTTGACACCCTCTCCGGCCTCTGTGCAGACAAGGGCTATTCCCGCCGAGGTCGGCAGCTTGTCCTCGCCCAAGTACAGAGGGCCGTCGAATATCTTTCCATCCAGTGCGAACGGCATAATAAGGATATTAGGGAGGAGACTTAATTCATTTGCTGATAGGTGGCCATATACAAAGTTCAATACACCAACAGGCGGTTTTGTTCGTTCTGTTATACAGTTTAAAAAAAACAAGTTAATTCTGCTAATATTGAGTCCTCAGAAATAAGGATGAAGATGATTTCTGTTCATTGTAATTCTTAATTTTATCCTTCTCTTTGCATTCAATATAACATTTGTCCGCATTTGTTCAGTTGCTCATATGCAGAATGTGATTCGTCGGTGAAGTCTATTCGTAATTTTGAATCTATGAGATCATTTAAATCGTATCTGTAGATTCAATTTCAATCTATATTTTTCATTAAGAGTTTTGTACACGTTAGAGTACTCATGTCTTGTCGTAGAGGGAGTATCCAACTTTGTATGCTGGACTAAATAATCTTCGAAATCATTCCTGTTGTAAAGATGATAACAAAGTACGTCTCCGTCCTCTTTCACAATAATGTATCCTCCGCTTGCCTGCTCATCCCCTTTCCAGGGAGCAGATGAACGCATACCCAAAGCATATGATACGAGCAGTTTCTTTATTTTGAACTCATAATATGGATATTCGCCAGGTTTCCTGTACTCCAAGGGATTCCTTTTTGAAAGGATTTTGATCTGTTCGCTTATGTCGCTTATTCCCTCAACATAATGAAGTTTGAGCATTTCTGCCAGAATCTCGGGAAGTGAGGAGTCTATCATCCTCAGATTATCTTCAAAAATGGAATTTTGTGTTCCGGTGTACTTAAGTTCGATGCCGTTAGAATAAAGACTTTGGTATCTTTCGCTCAGTGTTATGCGCTTTTTGCCCCAATCTCCTTCTTTTCCAGAAAAATTAACAACCTCTGCAATTTCAGAGGTCATGTTCCCGATGAGATCGAAGATAACATTGGTCGACCCGCTAGAATTTACAAGCGTGGGTAAGCTGCCCAAAGCGGATTTTATACTGAATCCCAGAGTGGGCTCCAGACCAGTACGGTGATCATGTATCTGTATCCTGATATCTGATTTATCGGAGGAAGGGGATTTGAGCTTCGTGCAGTACAACTCATCCATCAGGAGCTCTGTCCGGTCAACCGAGAATGTTCTGCTTGAGCTCCGAATAATGGCATCAAAAAGGTGTTCCGATTCCTCGACTATCCTGTCGGCTTCTATTGTGGCCTTCTTTTTTCCAGCAATGACGACCTCGATATATTTTTTGTCTTCGGATATCACATACTCAATTTCAACGTTGTTTTCTTTCCTGATTACCTTATTTACATCATAATAGACGTCGTCCGTACGTTTTCCGTGCTTATCTGCACCGTATAAGCGTCCGTCCGCGAGTATTTTAATCAATACGTACAGCTCTGACCATTCGCCTCTGTTGCCGCTGTGTTTTCCCATTTTTTCGTCTCCGATGATGCCGGCTGACATTTACCGTCAAGGACAACTCTGATCTGTTTTGCAATAGCTTCTATTACAGTAACGGTAACGCTGTTTCCGAGCTGTTTATAGCTGTGGGTGTCAGCCAGAGGTAATCTGAATGAATCAGGGAATCCCTGAAGCCTCGCCCATTCCCTCGGAGTCATCCTCCTTACTCCGTGTTCATTAACCTTACCTTTTATGTTTGTGACAGGAGTCCGGTCGGTCAGGCGGTTGTCAATCAGAAGATTCCTCTCTCGGCCCATTCCGCCGCATACAATGGCTCCGGCCGTATCATTGAGGTCTCTTATGACGTATCCGAAACCGTGGCCTTTGGATTCATGTCTGGCCCTATGTTTTTCAAGACCATCCAAATATTTGTCACTCAGATAGTATTTGATGGAAGGAACCTCTTTTTCCATGATGTCGCGTATGCGAACTCCCGTATCTTTGCCCTGGGGGAAGGTAAATCCAGAGCTGTCTATGTCTTTCCTGAAAGCGACGATGTAGATTCTCTCACGGTTCTGGGGGACACCGAAGTCCTTGCTGTTAAGTACCTTCTGGTACACATTGTATCCCAATTCTTCCAGAGTTTCAGTTATGACTCGGAGTGTGTTCCCTTTGTCGTGGATAGTAAGACCTTTGACGTTCTCGCAGAATATGACCTCTGGCCTGTGTTCCTCACAGATTCTGGCAACATCGAAGAAAAGGGTTCCGCGACATCTTCCTTTATAATCATCTTTGAAGCCCCGTTTGTTCCCTGCGATTGAAAAGGCCTGGCACGGGAATCCTGCAAGGCATATGTTGAACGCGGGAATGTTCTTGGCGTCTATTTCGGTGATGTCTCCCGCAATCTCAAAATCATCATGAAAATTGGCAACATACGTCTTCTGAGCATATTTATCCCATTCTGAGACGAAATTAGTCTTTATTCTGTCTCCGAACGCGCGTTCGAAACCTATGCGTATACCGCCTATTCCGGCGAACAGATCAATAGATTTGTACACCTTTCCGTTGTCGATTTTCATTTCTCTTTCCTTTTCAGCTGATTATCCCAATAAGATATACTGTATTAAACCCTGCTAGGTTCTATTAAATATTCAATATCTTTCCGAGATATTGAACCTCAGATCATGGATACCCACACACCAGAACAGCGCAGAAAGAACATGCAGGCAATACGTTCCAGAGATACGAAGATCGAGATTATGCTTCGTAATGAACTGTGGAGAAGGGGACTGAAATATCAGAAGAACCGCAGAGAACTGCCCGGATGCCCTGACATCGTTTTCAAGGGCAAAAGGGTCGCAGTTTTCTGTGATTCCGAATTTTGGCACGGGTATGATTGGGATAAGCAGAAAGACCGTATAAAATCGAACAGGGATTTTTGGATCCCGAAAATTGAACGCAATATGGCCAGAGATCTGGAAGTCAACTCTTTGCTCGATGATATGGGATATACTGTCATCCGATTCTGGAGCAAAGATATCAAAAAGGATGTTTCTGCATGCGCGGACAAGGTCGAAGATGCCCTGTTCCGCACATGAGGACTTAGTCATTCACCCTAAACCCTCTGTCTTTAGATTCTGACGTATACTTGACACCCAGCGAATCAAGCATCTCCGTCAGCGTTCTCACATGAACACCCAGGCCGACGTTGATGAACTGATTCTCAACAACAACCTCGCCGTTCGGCTTCCTTATCGTCGGATGGAAACCCAAGGGTAAGTGAGCCGTTTTGACCTGGATCCCTGCGATCTTGCAGGAACGATCGAATATCGGCCCTCCGGATTGCCCCCTCATGCCGGGAGTGGACGTTTCGATGTATGACATATCATATCCATCAGAGCTTCTCCCCATGTAGATGTTCCTGGTGTGAATGCAGTCGTTGGGGAAGAACGGCATCGGCAGCACCCCTTCGCGTATATGGAAGGTTTGGGTCTTCTCACTGAAATCTGTTGTGCTCTTCGTGAACGGGAATCCGATGCGGCACAGACTCGTTCCGGGCCGCATGGCGTCCGGGTCCTTCATCACAGGGTACTCCAGAATCCAGTCAGGGTTAAATGGCTCCAGCTTACCTATGGCCACGTCTATCTCCCGGCTGATGTACACGTTCTTGATGGTCACGCCGTCCCAACCCCACCAAAATGATTGGTTGGTCACCCATTTCGGATCCATCTTGACATGTTCGTTCCCGTCTGTGTTAGCTGTGTTCGCCTGTCGTATCTTCTCACCATCGTCGTTCAGACGGGTCATCGAATCGAAAACGTGCCCGGCGGTTACCATCCACCCTTCTCGGTTGAGCATCACGAAGGAGGCGCAGCTGGAGACCACCGTGCCGTCCAGGGTTCTGTAGGAGATGATCACGGGCCTTGTGAACTTCATCGCTTTCTCGACGGCATCGGCGAACATCAGACGGTGATTGATAAGGTGACTATAATTTATTTGTTTGATTTCAAAGGTCATCCAGAAATTTCTACACAACGTATGGAGGGCCCTTTTCAATATCGGCTCAATTACCGGAATCTGCATTATTTTAGGCTTATTTTGAGGATATTCCAAACCGCCAGCGTTATGATGCCAGGGAAGCGCCCAATTCCTTAACCTTGCTTATTGCCTCTTCCAGTTTCGAGAGCCCGCAGGTCCTGCACTCATGCCTCAGGCCGAGGTACTCAGCAAACTCTTCTGATTTCTTCCTGTAGTGCTCCGTTCTCCCGATGCCGCTGTCCACGAAGAGGCATCTCTCATACGATTCGAAGAGCATGTCCATGAAGAACTTCGGATCGTATCCTTCCACAGAGTCCAGATGAAAAAGCTCTTTGATTATCCCTTCAACTCCCTTTTCCGCCCATCCCGGGGATGAGAACCAGGTCCCGGTGCAGATCCTCTTCTCCTCGGTGTACTCCTGGGAGCCCAGGAGCGCATCTATGCAGTCCGCTCCCTCCAACATGACCGCCGGCACCTCCAGGTTTCTGGTGAGGCCTTGGAGGGAGCTGCACACGGCATATCCGACGAAGACGGCGTCCACTTCCCCCTTGAGGGAGTTGACGGTGTCCTCTATCTTGATTCTCATATCCTCCGGATAGACGTGGAGGGCGAATTCGAGATATTCCCTTCTGACGAAGTCGGGGTCGTCCTTCGTCAGGTACTCTATCTCGTTCTTGAGTATATCGCAGGCAACTATGCCTAGTCGCATTCAAGCACCTCTACCTTCGCGCCGCAGAAGGGGCACTCGCAGAGGGGCGAGTCCTGGGTCAGGGATGACTGGAAGAGGCCCACTCCGAAGGCATCCTCCAACAGGACGATCCTCCCCATCCTCACGCCGTCCCTCAGCTTCTCGCAGCAGGCGGTCATATCGAAGGTCGGGCTCACGAACAGCTTCCCCTCGGTCAGCATCAGGCTGTCGGCTATCGCATCATATATGTTCCCCAGGGCCTTCCTGGCGCCGGGGATCAGGAGCGTGTAAGCCTTCTTGTATAGGCTCATGGCGGTCCAGAGGTCCCTCTCCACGAAAAGGCCGTTCTCGTACATGTTGCCCAGATGCAGCATCGCCTCCCTGTCGGATGACAGCGCGGCATCCTGCAGCAGCAGGAACGCCTTCTCATGATCCTGCTCCACACGGTTCCCCGTGAGATACAGTATCCCGAGCTGTGCCATCGCATAGGTGTCTCCCGTGTCGGCCTTCTCCTTCAGTGCGTTGACATCTCCGTATTCCATGGTTCTACCTCCTGTGAGCCTTTAGGACAGCGTCCTTCTGCTTCTTCCTTTTCTGCATAGAACGTTCGGATTTAATAAACTTTCCGCCCAACCAGTTTTTCCCTGTGCGGTACATCAGCGTCGATACGGTGGAAGGCGACGGGGTGAATACCTGTATCTGCTCCGGATTCGTCTTGAGCTCGCGCCTGCAGAATTCCGAGAGCTCGTCCATCTGCCTCTCGCCGCATCCGGGGTGGGCGGCCATCATATAGTACGTCAGGAACTGCTCCCTTCCCAGCTTCTTGTTGATACCATCGAAGCGCTTCTTGAACTCCAGCAGGTCTTTGGGCCCCGGTTTCCCCATCATGTCCAGGACAAAGGGGGAGACGTGCTCGGGTGCGATCTTCATCTGACCCGATACGTGGTCCCTGCAAAGGCATTCCAGATACTCGTCTCCGTGCTTCTTGTCCGCGATGACGAGATCGTGCCGTATCCCGGAGGCGACGAATACCTTCCTCACCCCGTCTATGCTCTTTATCTCGTTCAGGAGATCGATCTGAGGCTTGTGGTCCACGGGCATCCATCTGCATATCTCCGGGTAGATGCAGCGTTTGTCGGGGCATGCTCCCGCCTTCGCCTTCTTGGGGCAGTCGAACCCGTACATGTTGGCGGTGGGGCCGCCAACGTCGCGTATGACCCCGTCAAAGCCCTTTGCCGAGGCTATGCGCTCCGCCTCCCTGAGTACGGACTCCCTGCTCCTGCTTACGACATTCCTGCCCTGCATCACGGCGATGGAGCAGAAGTTGCATTCGCCGTAGCATCCCCTGTGCGTGGTGATGGAGTTCTTCACGGTATCGACGGCTCTGACGTGGCCCTGCCTCGCATAGTACGGGTGAACTGCGTTCTCGAAATCCATCTCGTACACCCGGTCAAGCATATCCCGGTCGAGGGGGGGCTGCGGAGGATTCTGTATCAGATACCTGTCGCCGTGGCCCTGGGCCAGCCCGATCGCCGTCACGGGATCGTTGTTGCGGTAGAACTTCCAGAACGCCTCAGTGAATTCATCGTCGGATGCGGCGCACTCCTCGTAGGACGGCAGCACCTCATATCCTTCCGGTACATCCTTGGATATGTAGCATATCCCTTTGACCTTCCTCCAATCCTTTCCGTCCCTCATATGCTGTGCCAGCAGGAGATTCGAGCGTTCGCCCATGCCGTACGTTATCACATCGGCCTTGGCATCGAAGAGCACCGACCTTCGTATCGAATCCGACCAGAAATCGTAATGTGCCAGCCGTCTTAGGCTGGCCTCCACGCCGCCCAGGACGACGGGTTTGCCCTTGGAGAATCTCTTGATGAGATTGGAATATGCTATAACGGCTCTGTCCGGCCGCCTGTCGTTCACTCCTCCGGGGGTGAAGTCGTCCTCCTTCCTGAATTTCTTTGTCGCTGTGTAATTCGCGACCATGGAGTCCACCGCGCCGGAGCTGACGCTCCAGAACAGTTCTGGGGATCCGAGGCGGGTTATGTCTTCGCCGGAATCAATGCGTGGCTGTGCTATGATGCCGACTCTGAACCCGTTATCGATGAGCCAGTGGCCGATTATCGCCGTGCCGTTGTACGGGCTGTCGTAGTAGGTGTCCCCTGATACGAGAATGATATCCAGGGTTTTCCAGCCTCTTCGGCTCACCTCATCGGCGGTAGTCGGTATGAACACAGCGTCACTACAATCGGCGGCCTATTTTATGTTGTTGTCAGGATTTTCCCGGAAGGGCGGTCCCCCCTCCCGCATCAGGATGACAGAAAGTACAATATGCTGAAAGCGGGATTCCAGCATGTTGATTGGGATGATCGTTTCAATAATCGAATCGGACTGTATAGGCTGCGGGAGATGCGAGGAGGAATGCCCGGAAATATTCGAGCTGGATAATGAGCTTGTATCGAAGATCAAGCGCCAGCCCCGGGAGGACGAGGAGGACTGCGTCGTGAAGGTGGAGAGGATCTGCCCCGGCGCGGCCGTGGTGATCTCAGAGTAATTTCCTCATGATGTAATCGTTCATGGAGAATCCTCCGCCTATGTCCTTGTCGACCTCGTCGTCGATGAAGAAACCCATGCTGCGGTAGAACCTTATCGCCGGCTCATTGTTGCGGTTCACCGTAAGGTACAGATTAGGTTTCCCCAGGTCCCTGGCTATGGCCTCTATCTCCTGGAAACGCTCGTATGCGAGGCCTCTGCCCCTGAAGCCGCTCAGGAGGTAGATCTTGCTTATGAAGATGCGGTCCTCCTCCACTTTTATGGCACTGTATCCCACGTTCCTTTTGCCGAAGAATATGGTGTCGTAGATGTAGCCTTCGGACATCTGCTCCATTATGGCCTCCTCGGACTGGAACTTCTCGATCATGTACTCCGTCTGCCCCGGAGGGAGCATGCTGCCGAAGCACTCGGTCCATATCTCCTTCGCGAGCTTCGCGATCTCTCCGGCCAATCCCCTGTCTGCGCTCATCTTCTAATCCCCAGCGATCTCAGGAGCTTCGGTATCCCGGATTCGAAGTCAACTCCGAATCTTATGTCTGTTTTAGCGTCCCTCGTTCTGAGTATGCTGTCGACGGTGAAGTTGACGGCTATCCTGTTCGCTTCCGCAAGGCTCTTCCCCGAGATGAGGGCGGTGACGGTCGCAGAGCCGAAGACATCCCCGGTGCCGTGATAGTATCCGGGTATGCAGTCGCGGAACGTGTAGTCTGTGCTGCCTGTCTCAGCGTCATAAGCGGCTGCGCCCAGCTTCTCCCTGTCGAAGTATACTCCCGTGAGTATCACCTTCTTCGGGCCCATGGCGGACAACTTCTTCAGAAGATCCTCGATGTACTCTTTCGTGTAGGGCCCTTCGACGTACTTCTCGCCAAGGAGAAGGCACGCTTCGGTTATGTTCGGTATGATGACGTCGGCCTTGGAGCAGATCTTCCTCATCCCTTCGGGGAAGTTCTCGGGGAATATAGGATAAAGGGAGCCGTTGTCCGCCATCACCGGATCCACGACTATCAGTGTGTTTTCGCCCCGCAGGCGGTCAAAGGTATCCGAGACGATGTCTATCTGCTCGAAGGACCCCAGGAATCCTGTGTATATGCCGTCGAACTTCAGGTCCAGGGTCTTCCAGTGGTCCACTATCGGAGCTATGTCCTCGGTAAGGTCGCGATAGGTGAAACCGGTGAAACCGCCCGTGTGGGTGGAGAGCACAGCCGTCGGTATGACGCTGCATTCTATCCCGGCGGAGGAGATTATAGGCAATGCCACTGTGAGGGAGCATCTCCCGAAGCAGGATATGTCGTGTATGGCGACAACGCGCTGCTGTCTTTGCATATGGACGCGCATCTGTTATATGTAGATAAAATCTGCCCAAATCGCCTTTGGAAGGTTTTTTATCGCTTACCGCAATGGAGTCGGCATGCCGTCGGTGGATATTCATCTGGAGGAGGCGCTCTCCGATTACAACAGGAAGGTCAGCGAGTTGGAGCGGACCGGCCCGCTGTCGGAATTGCTGTCGGCGTATCTGAACCGCGGCAGCGTGCTCATGCTGATGGAATCCTACGTGTCCGCGATAACCGATATGGACGCGGCAGTTGAGATCATAGAGGAGATGGAGGCCGCCGGGAACGAGGTGGAGCCCGGGATCTACGTCAAGGTGTTCGAGAATCGGGGGCAGCTGCTCTTCACCTCCGATCCGGAAGGGATGGCGGATGACTACAGGATGATCATCCCCCGTCTCGACGATCTGGACGGGACCACGAGACATTACAATCCCGATGACGTTGCCACCATGTGCCTGAACTGTGCTGAGGATCTGATCGACACAGGGTTCGAGGATGAGGCCCTGCCCTTTCTGGAGAAGGCGATCTTCCTTCTCCAGGGAGATGACGATCCGTGGTGCCTCAACAGGCTCACGGAAGCCCACAACCTCAAAGCCAAGGTGCTGGAGGACGCCGGGGATAAGGAATCGGCGGAGCGGCACTACGGTATCGCCATAGAGATCGGCTCCGGGCTCTACGAGACCGGGGATCTCGAGGACATAATGGAATTGGCCATGTCATACGTCTGCCGGGGGGATATCCTGGAGGAGACGGGAAGGATCGATGAATTCGTTTCAGACCATGTTGCCGCCGCAGAGATACTCGATGTGCTGTTCGACAGGAACGAATTGGATGATATCGAGCTTCTTGTGAGCATCCATCAGGGCATAGCGTCCGCACTTATGAAAGAAGGCAGGATGAAGGAAGCGGAGAAGCACCTGCTTGCGGCCATGAGGATGGGAGTGGACGGCATCGAGGATACCATGATCTCACTGGGCATCAACCCCCCGTGATCATTTCTTCTTACGGGAATTGATCTCGGCCCTGATCATGTTCTTCATGCGGACCATGGCCTCTATTATCTCGCTGTCACCCAGGCCTCTGAGTATTATGACCGTCAGATGCTTCTTTGACGAGTAGTTGCCTGCGAGATACTCTATGGTGATGTATCGGTCGTAATCCTCGATCATCATCTCCAGCTCCACCAGCAGGCGCATCATCCTCTCGACGGACTGGGTGGGCAGGATATCTTTCAGATCGAGCACCAGGTCGGCATAGTCCTTCTCCTCAGGCTTCGGCATGCCCTTCGCCAACCTCTCCGCAATAGATAAGGTTGATGTTCCCGTATGCCGCAGGAACCCGGCGCAGTTTAAATAAAGGCCTTGAGTTTAACGCC
>Ga0265294_10008499_pt1 | contig 11975 bp, 11 predicted proteins | sample MunlanPumphouse3_FD_192504 | JGI IMG/M metagenome (GOLD analysis project Ga0265294, IMG submission 192504) | Groundwater microbial communities from a municipal landfill in Southern Ontario, Canada - Pumphouse #3 | ecosystem: Environmental > Aquatic > Deep subsurface > Groundwater | place... | reverse complement strand
TAAATAAAATATAGTCTGGATCAGGGACTGATCAACGGACTTAAAACAAAAACAGGTGGAGGCGTTGTTGTTAGATGAGTCTATGAAACCTGAAACACATCAGTCTTTAGCTGATGTGTAGTTCATAAAAGCTACAATTATAAGTATTTTTAATATGCCCATTATTCATTATTCTTTATACTATATATAATTTTTTAAATACTTTTCATACATATAATCTTCGGCAATTAAATATTCTTTAGCTTTTTCGAAATTATCTTTAATCTCATGAATTTTATTTTTATATATTTCTGCATTTAAACTTGATATAATATAATCTAATTCTCTTATATTATCAAATGTTATTATTCCATCACCATTGAAAAAATGAGATATAGAAGGACATCCCCAATAAATGGGAATAACTCCCGTCATAAAACAATCAATTAATTTTTCAGTGAAATAATAATCTTTTTTTGTATTCTCAATAACAATTGAAAACATATAATCTTTTAAACCTTTTAATTTATAAGGAATAAAATTATGTCCTCTACCATATACATCCATTTTATGAATATTTTTTATAACATTTTGACGCAGCATATGACCATCTGTATAACTTTTGCTAGACGCAATAATAGATATCAATTTATTTTTATTCCAAATTTTTTGATCTTCTAATTTAATCCAACAACCACCGACAGGCAAAAATTTAGATTTTTCTCCAATATCCAATAGATCAGAATTACTTGTAAAAATAATATCAAATTTATTACTATTATTTTTTATCCAATTTTGTTGTGATTTACTTACCATTGGAGACTCTAATAACCACGCTATTTTTGTTTCAATTTTATTATCTACTAAATTTAAAGAATTATCTGTGTATATAACTAATTTATCATTTTTATTAACAGGAGTTCTATCCCATTTTATATATTTAGATTCTTGAAAATCTGTACTATATTTAGCATGTGAGAATAAACTATCAACTATTTTAACATTCATATATTTATTTTATTTTTTATATGACCCGTCAAAGAAAACAACAAAATCTTTAGTTTTGTTGATGAATTTGACATTTTAGACTTTTAATATTTAATATATACCTTTAATTAAACATTGTTTTAATTAGTTTTTTGATGTAGTGATATATGGTTCTGAATTAAAAACTTAATTCAGGTTAATTAAATAAAATATAGTCTGGATCAGAGACTGATCAACGGACTTAAAACAAAAACACGGTGAGGCGTTCTAGTTGTAGAAGTCTATGAAACGTGAAACAAACAAATCTTTAGTTTGTGTGTAGTTCATAAATATATCTTTAAAATAATTTTAAGTTTAAATGAAAAAATCCCCAATTAAAAAAATTGAGGATTTCACCATGAAAAATTTAACTAGAGTTAGTCAGGCAATCTTTGTCACGCCAGGGGGATTCGAACCCCCGATCTCAAGGATGAAAACCTTGCGTCCTGGGCCACTAGACGATGGCGCGTTATATTTATATATTAAATTTAAAAGGTTCAGTTTTAAATTAGCACCCTCTTTATCCTAATGAAAACTGGTTTTTACCATATTTGTCATAAAGACAACTAGGAGTAGGGTCAAGCTGAGAACTCATTTGTGCTGTAGTGCTTTTTGCCGACACTCTACGGTTCATCGGATTCCTTTCTCAAGAGAACAACACATATAGGATTACTCCAATTGAATCTGAAAAACATCGCCTTATGGTGTTGATAACCACCTTTTGAATAACTCGCACATTAATTATAGATTTTAACTGATATATGTGTTATTGTTAATTTGAAGGTTTTCTGGTACACCTACTCAACCAAGGTGTATCTGCTCAGTGCAGCCACTCTTTTTCAAGTTTTTTTTCAATTTTCTATGTCAATTCATAGAATATCATATTATTTTAACTCCTCAATGTTTTGGAGCTAGAAATCAATATCCACTCATAGATTTATTGATTTCCAAAAAACAAGATCGAGGTTATCATAATTGAACCAATTATATTGAGGATATCAATAAGGATGAAAGAAAAATCCTCAAATAAGACTAAACTCTATGGTGATACCCATGTTTTGTTTAGCCAAACCTCATCTTGTTTTAACCTGACTTTAAACGTTTTGAACGCAACATAAACGTCAGGATTTAAACCTTTTAAAAAATATTATCAAAGAACTCTTAATGTGGGCCCCACAGGACTTGAACCTGTAACCACTTGATTATGAGTCAAGTGCTCTAACCATTGAGCTAGAGGACCTTTTATTAAAATTCATAATCGAATTTTTTATATTAAATTTATAATACAAAAGTAGTAAAAAGTTTTAATATAAAAAAATTTTTATAATCAAATTGATAATTCAATGAACTATTTTTGTAGCAATAGCAGGACTCGAACCTGCAACCTTGAAGATATAAGCTTCCTGCGCTCACCAATTGCGCCATATTGCTATTTAGTAGCGGTGACAGGATTCGAACCTGTGATCTTGACATTATGAGCGTCACGAGATGACCGCTTCTCCACACCGCAATTTATCTTATAATTTTATCAATGAACTATGATATAAAAGTACTACTTATTTTTCATATAAAAAAATAATTTATTGGTTTTTTTTCAATTTTTCATATTCTTATCGTCATTAAGTTTACGAAGTTGAGTTATAATTTCGTTTAATAAACCGAATAAGAACCCTACTAATATTGAAATTGTTTTTTATTTTTGTTGTTCTGCTTGGACTCGAACCAAGACTCCTCAGATCCAAAATCTGATGTGTTAACCAGTTACACCACAGAACAATATAATTTTAACACGTACCGAGGGGGAATTATGATATCCCGACCTAATGATTATGATTCATTTGTTCTTCCTCTGAACTACCTCGGCATTAATTTTAATTGATAAAGCAAAGATATAAAAATTTTTTATAAATAAAAAATTCTATTATAATATTTTATTTTCAAAATTTCAATGAACTCTTTTGTACTCTTAGTGGGATTTGAACCCATATTTCTACTGTGAGAGAGTAGTGTCCTTACCCATTAGACGATAAGAGCTTAAAATAAAAAAAACCCAATCTTTTTTGATTGGGTTTTTTATATCTTGTCTAATTTTATGACATACAAAATCCAATCAGTTTTATAATCTGTTCTATTTGTTGTTCCATTATTATATTTATATTTTGAATTCTCATAAAATTATTTTTTTAATATTCTTTATATATTTAAATAAAAATATCATTTTTTTCTATTTTTATCTTATATGATTATGAACTACCACTACACTAAAGATGTAGTAGTTTCTACGCCACAAGCACAATGTATCCATTCACTTTGAGTGACGCTGGGTTGGTTCCTCAACCCTATTTTCTTTATATTTATAGCAGCATTTACATCCCTATCGTGTTTTTCATTACATTTGGGACAAATCCATTCCCTATCATTTAAAGTCAAATCTTTATTGATTGTTCCACATTTAGAACAAGTTTTTGATGATGGTTCAAATCTACCAATTACACTTAAATTTTTACCATACCAATCGCACTTATATTCTAACATAGTTTTAAATGTAAACCAACCCATATCACTTATTGCTCTTGCTAATTTATGGTTTTTGACCATGTTTGATACTGCTAAATCCTCTACACATATGGCATCATAATTATCAACAAGGTATTTACTGATTTTATGTAAATAATCCTGTCTTTGATTACGAATATGTTCGTATAGCAAAGCAACCACCATCTTTTGTTTTTGATAGTGATTTGATTTTTTATCCTTTCTTGCTAAGGATCTCTGCTCAATCCTTAACTTTTTCATAGCAGATTTAAAGAAATCTTTGTTCTCGAATTTCTTTCCATCTGATGTTATACAAAAATCTTTTATACCTAAATCTAAACCAACTGAAGTTTTTTCCATAATAGGCTGTTTTTCAGGTTTTGATTCACCTGTATCAACTAATATAGATACATAGTATTTGTTTGTTATTGATTTTGACACGGTTACGGTTTTAATTAAACCTTTAAATTCTCTATGTAAATCAATATCAATTAATTTAAGTTTAGGTATGAAAATCTGTTTGTTGTCCTCTGATATCCAAACACCTTGAGGTAATTGAAATGATTGCTTCCCATGTTTATTTTTAAACTTAGGGAATCCACCTCCTCTAAAAAAGTTTGTGTAGGCATTATCTAAATTCCTTAAACTCATTTGTAATGCTTGTGATGGACTTTCCTTTAACCAAGTAGCATCAGTATCTTTAAGTTCTTTAACTTGGTTTGCCAAATCAATACAGGTATAATTCTTTTTGTTTCCTATGTATGCTGAAATTTTTGTTTCTAAACCAAGGTTATAGACAAATCTAACCTGACCAAAAATATGTGACATCAAGTCTTTTTGTTCTTGATTGGGATATATCCTGTATTTAAATGATTTTAGCATTATTTACAAAAAACTTTTTTTATTTGTAAGTATATATTAAACTAAAAAAGTCATTTTTTGCCAAATTTGATTTGTTTGTCAAATTCATCAAACTACACTAAAGATGTAGTTGTTTTCTTTGACGGACTTTATAAAATTAAAAAGTTTATTTTATGAAGTCCGAAACACATTAGTCTTTAGCTAATGTGTAGTTCATTACAATTTCTCATTTGATGAAAAAGTTAGATTATACACCTCCATTCCTCTTCTCATACAATCGTCACAATCATATTTATATACTAATGTACTATCAAGAACATCTGTATCTATATAATAAATATTGATGCTACCACAATGAACACAGATTCCAGGCTCATTATAATTATGTTCTTCTTCTTCGTTCCAATTTTCTTCACCAAAAGGATCTACATCATTGTGATCAATAGATTCTTTAAATTTTTTAATTTTCATTATTTAGTTTATTTTGATATATCACTATATATAAAAATTTTCTTTAATATTTTATATTAAAAAATTACATATCTAATTAATAAAAATTTTTATTTTCTCAATGATTCATTAATATCTTTTATAAGTTTGGGCCCTTTATAAATAAATCCTGTATAAATTTGAATTAAATCAGCCCCAGCATCAATTTTTTCATTAGCATCTTCTACTGACATTATGCCACCAGAACCTATTATTGGAAGTTCTGTTAATTTATTTAACATATAAATTACATCTGTTGATTTATCTCTTAATGGTAAACCGCTTAATCCACCAGCAAGGCTCTTATATTTTTTATCTATATTATCTCTATCAATAGTTGTATTTGTTGCAATAAACCCATCAATTAATCCTTCTGAAGCTTTTACGATATCCTCTAATTCTTTATTATTTATATCCGGAGATATTTTAAGAATAAGCGGTTTTTCGGTCATAGTATAATCAACTATATGAAGAAGAAGATTTTTTAAATCTTCGGGCTTTTGTAATTCTCTTAAATTTGGAGTATTTGGTGAGCTAATGTTTATAGTAAAATAATCGGCATATTTTTCTAATTTTGATATACAATAAATATAATCTATATAAGCATTTTTATTTTCTGTAAGCTTATTTTTACCTACATTTATCCCTAAAATTGATTTGTTTTTATTTCTATCTAGGTTATTAATCATATTATAAATGCCTTTATTATTAAACCCCATTCTATTAATAAGAGCATTATCTTTTAATAATCTATAAAGTCTTGGTTTTTCATTTCCTATTTGTTTCAATGGAGTAACCGTACCTATTTCAACAAAACCAAAACCAAAATCAGAAAGATGGTTATAAATTAATCCATCTTTATCTAATCCAGCGGCTAAACCTACAGGATTTTTAAATTTAATTCCAAATAATTCTTTATTTAAAACTTTATCTTCAACTAGATATAATTTTTTAATTGATTTTGGTATAAATGGAATCAGCTTAAAAGATATTTTATGTATATCTTCCGGATCAAAAGAGAATAAGATTGGTTTAATTAAATTATACATTCAATTTATAATTATTTTGATGATGTTGGCGATGATATATATTTTTTTATTTGATTCATTTTACTTTTAAAATGATTAAATATTTTACTATTTAAATCAAAATTATTATCATTTGTATTATCCAGTAGATATATAAGATAACTAGTAATTTCATCGTCATTTCTTTCAAGAGAATCTAAAAAATTTAATATATTATCTATTTGATATTTTTTCAAAGGTCTAAGATCAAGATGTTTTAAATCACTTATTAATTCTGATATTCTAGAACGATTAAATTCTTTAACATCATTTTTAACATCGTCCCATCTGTTCATAATATCATTTAAATTTATAATTGTCATATCTTGGCAATATCTTACAAATTTTGTTATACTATCTCCGATGAAATATCTCCCTCCCATTATTAAAAAATCAATTACTTGACTTATATCCGGCTTAAAACCAAATTTATATTTAATAAATTTTGATAAGTTTGTCCAGCTTCTAGGTGTAGCATATCTAATCTCTCTTTCGTTTGGCAATTTATAATATTCACCAGGATAAGATCTTATATAATCAACTATTACCGTCCATACATTTTTTTCAGCATACTCTTTTATCCATTCATCATATGTCATATTATGATCAACTATAATTAATCTATTGGATAAAGCTAAATCCATTTCATCTACTTCTGTTCCATCTTCTTCTCCTAAATTTCCAGATGACATTAAAAATACATTATCATTTAATTTCAAATCTCCTATTTGTCTTTCATTAAGTAATTGTAATGCTGCGTTTCTAACATGAATATTAGCCCTATTTAGTTCTTCTAAATGTATTATCGTTGGTTCAATGTTAGATTTAAACGCCCATTCTGGTATAGCGAAATTGAGCATATCAGTTTGTTTATCATCTTTAATATTTTCAATTAAAGGTTCTTTTAATTTATTAAATTCATCTTCTGTTAAAGCGTTTAATTTTTTAAGTCTAGTTATTTTTTCTAATTTTTTATATGAATCAGTTAGAACTGGATATAATCCAATGTCAGTTTCTTCTATTTGACTTAACCTTTTATCTAAATAATTCATACCCAATTTATTAGCTATAGATAATCCAATAGCTGATTTAGCTGTCCCCGGTCTTCCTCTTAAATATAAACTATTTCCAGAAGCCATAATATCAAAATATAATCTTTCTCTATCTGATAATGTAATCAGTTTATTTGAATCTATTTTCACTTTAAAAAATTTATTTATGTTGTACGTTATATTAAATTAAATATACTAACAAATATCTCTATGAATATTGTATATTTTTATATTATGAAATGTGATTTATGTTTTATTTATTTTAATGCTTAAAAAAATTTTTAACTCCAATCCTCTTCATTAAAAGGATCTATGGTTTTTTTAATAATAAATTTATCAGCTACTTTTTTATCTATTATACCTTCATCTATTAAATTTTTAATAATTTTTTTGAATTTAATCATATCAAAATTATTATTTTTTTTAATGACATTATTAGAAAGTACAATAAAAATTAAATCGTCATTTTCTAATTTTAATTTGCCATCAGATCTAATTTCAATTATTTTAAATTCTACACCTTTATATTTATGTCCATTTTTATTGTAAATGACATCATCTCCCACTTTCAATTTATTTAATTTATTATAAATAAAGATTAAATGATTTTCATCATCATTATTTTCTAAATTGTTTTTAGATACTTTATTTGGAGTTTCGCTTGAAGAACTATGTGAAAAAAATGTATCATTCCCACAAGAAGAAAAACCGCAAGAAGATTCATTTATTTTTTCTACAAATTGTTTATTTATATCCACTTCATATAATCCTTTCCAGTCTTTTGTTAATTTTCCATTTTCATTAAATATTAATTCATATATAGCGTCTAATTCGATTGATGGTTCAACAAGAGAAGATTTCCAAGTAATATTCATCCCTTCTATTAATTGATTTCTATCTCTACAAACAGGGCAAACATGTTCTCTATATTTAATATTTTCATATATAGATTCCGTTATTGATGGACTTAGATCTCCATGTGGTTTTCTAAAAAAGATTTTAGATGCTCCATTTTTTTTAGCGAAATCTATATAACTTTTAATATCCTTTTCAGTTTTTAAATCTTTATTTAACACAGCACTAAATGTCACATCTATACCAATATTATTTAATTTTTCAGTCATTAATTTCAAATCTTTTTCTTTCGGCATTGATGAATTAAATATATTATTGTTTATATTATCCAAATAATGGTGTCTTGAAATATTGACATGATCAACTATATTTTCAAATTTTTCATATACATTTAATAAATTAAATCCATTAGTTGTCAATACAACTTTAGGATATCTATATTTATCTATTAAAAATAATATTTTTTCTAAGTAGGGACTTATTGTTGGTTCTCCTCCAGTTATGCTTATTTTATTAAATTGTTCAGGTAAATTATTTAATATATTAGATAATTCTTCAAAATATCCTTTACAGGGAGTAGTTTTTTTCCAGAAACAAAAATTACAATTGGCATTACAGCCACCTGGAGTTACTATTGAAAAATTTGGATTTTGTATGGTAATATTTTCATTTGATGTTGGGGGATAGTTAAAATATTTTATTTTCATCTTAATTTATATTTTTTGTTGATATATATAAATTTATTTATACAAAAAACATCAATTATTCATTTTCATTGTTAAATCGATCAATCCAAATATTCCTTTTAATATTTTTTATTTGTTCTTCAGTGGCTGGTTCCCCATTTATCCAATAATTAAATATTTCTTTTCTATCCTCAATAGCTTTACCATCTTCACGATGCAATTTTCCTTTGTAAAACCACCATTTAACTCCATTTTTATATTCAATGGCTGGTCCATTATCATTATGTAAAATTCCATCATGTAAATAAAATTTATCTCCACATAAATTTATAATTTCTATCATACTTATTTAATTATAATTTGCCTAGCTTTTCCCCTAATTCTAAAATTATTTTGAGTTATAATTGTACATTTTTTCAATTTAATTACATCAAGTGGTTTATAAAATGATCCATCTGTTAAAATTAATGTATTTAAAATTTTTAAAAATTTACTATTAATTATATAATCTATGGCTGGTTGTAAATCTGTTCCACCAAAACCATCTATTTTAATTTTATTAAAATCTGATTTATTTTTCAAAACTGTCATTTTCGTAACTTCAGCATCACATTGAATTAAATTTATTTTTATTCCGTTTTGAAAAACATAAGATAAAGATTTTTCTAAATAACCATCCATGCTCCCAGATACATCTAAAATCACATTCAATGCATAGTATTCTTTTCTTTTTCCTTTTAATCCGTCTATTGATCTTCTATTTCTTTTGGATATTGATTTAAATTTATAATCTCCAAATAAATCATTTATCCCAATTTTAATATTTTTAATATAATCTTTTTTAGATTTAGTTATTTTATCAAGTGTTTTTTGTATGTCCCCAGTTAATATGCCCCTAGCTTTTAAATTATGTTTAATTTCTTCTATTAAACTTCTTCTATAATCCTCTGGTACATCATCGATTAAATGATTATCCATAAAATATTCTCTTCCTGAGTTCAATTCATTAAAAATATCTTGTAATTGTTTAGATACTGGACAATTAGTAGTTTTATTAGTCTTTAACCAATCATCATATTTTATTTTATTATCCATTAACCATTCATATAACTCTTCAAAAATTAAATTTCCTTTATATTCATCAGGTTTCATTAAACACCAAATTTCATTTGTCGCTTTATCGATTGGAATTTTAGCAAAATTTAGATCTCTATGTCTTTTTTTTGATTGTATATTTAATTTATCTATTATATCAATTTTTATAATATAATTTATTATCATGTCCTGGGCTACGTTACTTAATTCTTTATTATATCCACCTCTTCGTGTTCTATATTGATGATCCCATAATAAATGTAAAATTTCATGTATAACAACAAAATTAACTTCCTCTTGTTCAAGATTATCTAAAAATAGGGTATTGAAAATAAAATTCATTCCATTCATATTAACATTAACCCCACAAGTATCAAATGAATCATCTTTTTTAAAATTTATAAAAAGACAAAATTCTCCATAAAAATATAAATTTAGCTCAGCATTAGATAGCATCATATCAATTGATTTCGATATTTTATTATGAATAAACATTAAAGATATAATAATTTTTATATTTATATTAAATTTTTTTATAAAAGTTTTAATATGAAAAAACCCAGGAGTAGCGAATTCCCAGGTTTTAATTTAGCCGAAGCTATAACAGTCCTAAACTGTATTAATTTGAAATGATTTCGTATCATACTTTTTTAACTTATATGAGATCTAATCATCCAAGCATCTTTTTCCAATTTTGAAATAAGATCTTCAAGAAAATTTATCGTTCCATTATCAATGTCATCAGTATCTAAAAAATTTCTAATTTCTCTTATGATAAACTCAAAATCTTCTAAAATTCTTTGATACATAATATCATATTCTGGTATTTCCTTATCATCAGAATATTCTTTTAATTCCGTTTTATCCAAATAACCACTAAGAGTGCCTATTGGTTTATCCCCAAGAGTTCTTATTCTTTCAGCTGTTTCATCGATAATTTCAAAAAATTTATCATATAATTCTTCAAAATATCTATGAATTTGATCAAATTTAGGTCCAATTATTATCCAATGAAAATTCCATAATTTTAAAAATAACACAAATTCATTAGATAATAATCTATTTAAGAAATCGACAGTTATTTTTTTCTTATCGTCATCAATTCCAATTTTAGCATCGCTAAAACCTTCATTAATGAAATTATTGAATTTTTTTACGTTTTTCATAATTTAATCTTCAGCTCTTTCTTTTAAAGCATTATATATAGCCACTGCTTCATTTTTATTTATAGGTAATACTACCTCTATTTCTTCACGAGTTTTACGTTTTTTCTTTTCTTCTCTCACTCTACCGCCTTCATCTGTAAACGTATTTCTATATTGAGTTGCTTTTATTCTCCATAATGTTATAGAACCTTCACTTTTATTTATTTTATGTTTACGATTACGAATAGTAAAAGATACAGTATTGGTATCAACGTCTATGTTTTTAACTTGATTATCGTTTATTGATTTCATTATATGTTGAATAAATTTAGTTAAATTAGCTTTCCAGCCTTCATTATCTTTATCCATCACCTTCATGTATAAATTTTCATTTAAAACATCAATTCCAACATCAGTTCTTTTTGTTGATTTTTGTGGTTTTGATTTCCAATTTTTATCAAAATCCTCAAAACTTAAAAGGTTTGCTAAATTTCCCATATTGTTTATTATTATTTTTTAATTTTTTATATTTATTGTTATATATTAAATAAAAAAACTCATTTTTTTTATTATTTGTTATATAAATAATTTAATATTTTTTTCTTTACAATAATCTCTTAGATATTTTTTATGTTCATATGTAAATTGATTATTATAACCAACTTAATATTTTTAGATTATTTAAATTTTCTATTCCTCTTAAACTAGTTAATTGATTATTATAACAATATAATATTTTAAGACTTCTTAGATTTTCTATTCCATCTAAACTAGTTAATTGATTATTATAACACCATAATATTTCAAGATTTCTTAGATTTTCTATTTCTCTTAAACTAGTTAATCGATTACCATAACAATATAAAAATTTAAGATTTCTTAAATTTTCTATTTCTCTTAAACTAGTTAATTGATTACCATAACAATATAATTCTTTAAGATTTCTTAAATTTTCTATTCCTCTTAGGTTAGTTAATTGATTATAACCACAACTTAATATTTCAAGATTAACTAATTGTTCAATTCCATCTAGATTTTTTAAATACATATGAGAACATTCTAATCTAGTTATTTGATCAAATGGTTTCCCCTGTTCTCTAGCCTTTTGTAAAACTGGAGACAATTCATCTACTCCCCAGTCTTCTTCGCCCCATGGATCTATATCACTATAGTCAATATCCTCTT
>Ga0265294_10008497_pt1 | contig 11976 bp, 11 predicted proteins | sample MunlanPumphouse3_FD_192504 | JGI IMG/M metagenome (GOLD analysis project Ga0265294, IMG submission 192504) | Groundwater microbial communities from a municipal landfill in Southern Ontario, Canada - Pumphouse #3 | ecosystem: Environmental > Aquatic > Deep subsurface > Groundwater | place... | reverse complement strand
ATCTTCTTGATACATGATAGCAATTCCATTTTTCTCTTTTTTGGCATATACATCTAATGCCACTTTGGCGAGAAAAAAGTTATCCCCGATTCCTGCTGTAGCGGCTAATCCTGTCTTTTCTTTAACAGTTTTAATAATTGTTTCCACTAATTCTAAAGGCGTCTTTTGATAATAAGATAAGTAACTTGTGATATCCAAAAAGGCTTCGTCGATGGAATAGATATGGATGTCTTCTTGACTGACAAAATTCAAAAAGACATTAACAACTTTTGCTGACATATCGATGTAATGCTCCATACGCGGCAAGGCAAAAATATAGTTAAAACGAGTCGGCAAATCTCTCACTCTTAATCTTGATGGGACACCCTGACTTTTTAAGTAAGGGGAAACGGATAAAACAATGGTATTCTTTCCTCGCGCTTCATCCGCCACCACCAAAGGAGTGGTCCATGGATCTAAGTGGCGATCAAGACATTCGACAAAAGAATAGAAAGCTTTTAAGTCAATAACGACAATGGTTCTTGTTTTTTCAATCATAGATATCTACATTGTAAAAGAAATTCATCTCTTTTTTCACTAATCAAAGTCAATATTTTCATTATTAATTAAGATTATGCTATCATTAAAATGATAATTTGAGGTTAGGAGGAGCCAAAAATAATATGGAAATCACGATGATAATTTTATCTTCATTATGTTTAGTAGCGGTTATCGTTTTAATTTTTGTCATTGTCAAAAGAAAACCGACCCCAGTTGAAACAAAAATAGATTTAAAAGAAATTGGTGCTTTGGAAAAACAAATTGATTTGTTAAGTACTCAAATTAAAGGTGACATCGAATTAGCGGTTGTCAAAGAAATGAATAAAGTCAGTGACCAAACGGTAAAAAATAGTGAGATGAACAACGATAAACTGGAAAGATTCCAAAAGAACATCGCCGAAGCTCTTAACACTCGTTTTGACGCTCTAAACAAACAAATGGAAGACAAAATTACTTTAATTAATAAGAAAGTTGATGAAAAACTCTCTGAAGGTTTCAAGAGTACCAATGAATCAATGACTCAGGTCAGAGAACGTCTTCAAGCGATTGACGCCGCCCAAAAGAATATTGAAAATCTTTCGAAAGATGTCGTTTCCTTGAAACAAGTCCTCGAAGGTAATCAAAGTCGCGGTCAATATGGTGAATATCAATTGAGTATGGTTCTCCACAATGTTTTTGGCGATACCGAAGGTTGCTATCAAGAGCAATACACGATGAAAAAAGTTAAAGATGGTGATGATGTGCGAGCGGACGCGGTCGTCTTTATGCCTGAACCCAACAAGATGATTTGCATCGACTCTAAATTCCCTTTCCAAGATTACGCGAAAGTTTTTGATGCGCAAAGCGAAGAAGAGAAAGAACGCTTAACAAAGGATTTTGCTAATGCGGTGAAAAAACATATTACCGCGATTAAAGATAAATATATCGTCGATGGTAAAACCGCTCCAGAAGCTTTGATGTTTATCCCCAATGATGGCGTCTTTGCTTTCATCCATCACAATTGCCAAGATGTCATTGAATATGCTCGCGATAAGAAAGTAATCCTTACTTCGCCGAGTACTTTACCGGCCATCTTGGTCACTATTAACATGGTTAAAATTCAAGCCGAAAGAGCAAAAAATGTCGAAGAAATCAATCGTCAACTTCATCGCTTGAGCAAAGATTTTGAAATGTTCGGACGCGAATGGAATAAATTTTCAGATGATTTAGAAAAGACTTCCAAAAGTCGAGAAAAATTAGATACGCGAGTCAATAAAATCAATAATAAATTTGATGCCATACGTGGAAATGAAAAGATGGATGAAATAGAAGAATCTCATGATGAACTATTTGACGATAGCGAAGTAGTGGATAACAAATAATGAAACCAGATAACAATCATACAATCGTTAATTTTTCTAATTCAATTTTGAAACATTTCTCCGCTCCGACATGGCATGAGAGTGTTCCAGAAGTTGATCAAGTTTTGCGTGGACACAACAAAGTGGTGGTTATGCTTTTTGATGGATTAGGAAAATATATTATGGAAAAGCATCTTCGCCAGCATGGTTATATGCGCTCTCATTTTTTGACGACAATAGAAGCCACTTTTCCTCCGACCACTGTCGCTTCAACAACCGGTTTTTTAAGTGGCAAGTTCCCGATTGAAACGGGATGGCTTTCGTGGAGCCAATATTTTGAAGATTATGGTTGTGATATTGAAGTATTTAAGAACACTCGCAGTTATGACGGTTCTTTAGTAAGAGATAAAAACAATTCTATTCTCTTTGAGAAATGCCCTTACGAAAATATCTTTCAACAAATTAAAAAAGCCAATCCAAACGTTAAGGTTATCGGATTATTTCCTGACGAAGTCAATCGTGGGAAAGGCCCTAAAAGCCTTAAAGAAGCTCGCCAGTTAATCACGCAAAATCTAAAAGATAACAATCAAACTTTTATTTATTTTTATTGGACATTACCGGATGGCAAAATTCACCATTATGGTGTCATGCATCCTTGCGTTCATCATGTCATTAAACAAATTCAACGCTTCACAAAAAAGGTGACAAAAGCTAATCCCAATACAATTTTCTTTTCTTTTGCCGATCATGGATTAATTGATGTGAAGTATTTTGATATATGTGAACATGAAGATATGCGCTCGCTCTTATCACAAGATATGTCTTTTGAAAAAAGAGTGATTAACTTCTTTGTTAAACCTGATAAGAAAAAAGAGTTTCAAAATTTATTTAATAAATATTACGGTCGATATTTTGAGCTGATGGATCGAGAATCTGTTTTCAAAGATGAACTTTTTGGAAAAGGAACGCCACATCCACTTTCCTATAAATTTATTGGCGACTTTATCGCTATCGCTAAAGACATCTATTGCCTATATGCCTCTAAAGAGATGACTCCGGAAAAATTTGTCCCTCATAAAGGGCATCATGCCGGAGGAACAAAAAAAGAGATGGAAATCAACATCAGTGTTTACAATCGCTAAAAACCATTGATTTAAAAGTTATTTTTTTGAGCGCTTAAGCAATATTATTTGGACAACTTCGTAAATGATATCAGCGGCAAAGATTGCTGTTGGGATCAAGAATAATAACGAACTTCCAATTACGCCAAAATAGATGAAATATAGAAAACATAAGCCTAGGACAACGATGTAAGGAATTCTTACTTTATTTCCAAAAACGAGACGAGCGAAAACTAATGACATCATTGCTAAAGGTAAACTAAAAATTAATACTATGAGAAAATAGGTTATCGGGGACGGATTGGTGAAATTAAGAGACTGCGATACTGGACTCACCCACAAATCATCTGACTTAATAATGGGTAGGAAAAGGAACGAAAGCGCTAAAAATATTAGCAAAGACTTGATGAAAACAACTGTTTTATTATTCATAATTACCTCCTAATGGTACTTGGTCACCATCTGAATTCCTTAAACAAAAGCCACAAGTAATGTATTGATTATCAACCCAATACTTGCAATGTTTGTAACTAGAACCATCATAAGTCCAAGTATCATCATAATCATACTAGGTATTTGTAATATCCCAACTAGTCCATATTTTAATGCCCAAAAATTGGCTATAAACAGATCTTCCTTTTCCAGTCAAAAGCGCAGCATGCCCTGTGGTTTTCCAATTCTTGGTGTAGTTGTAAAAACCAATAACAAGAGAAATCTCAAGGTTATCAGCAACCCCATTTGCTACATTTATATAATCTAGACAATAACATCTGACAAAAAATCATTCACTCCTGACATCATGTCAGAAGAAGTGCCATCATTACAAAAGAACTATTCAATAAAGTTCAAGAAATAAGAAAACATCGAAAATATTGCTAATGGAGTTTTGCTGAACGACAGGAATGTTTTGAACATTGAAAAGCATAATATGCAGACATTGAATTGGTTTAGCTTAAAAGTGAGATTTTAGGCTTGAAAAATAGGGAAGTTTGAGAAATCAGGGAAGCAAATTCATAATACTCGATATAATCTAAAAAAAATTAAAAATGATTTAATAATTTAGAGTGGAAAGAATAGATAGTGCTAGGAAATTAATTTTCAGCTACGAACTAGTTCGTATTTTAGATACATTTAAGACACAGATTATTGTGTTTAATAAATACAATTTCATGCTATAATACATCTCGCACATGGGTCTGTAGCTCATCTGGGAGAGCGCCTCGTTCGCAACGAGGAGGTAGCCGGTTCGATCCCGGTCAGATCCACCAATCACGAAAAACACTTCCTTATTGATGATTATATAATTTTCATGAAGGGAGTTTTTATTTTAGTATTTGCTTTGGATATCATATTTATAATCTCACTAATGAATGATATATTAAAAGGTAGTTGATAGAGAGAATAAATGGATAATTTTATTGGCCTAATATTTACTTTAATAGCGGTTATCTTTTTAATTTATTTTGGTTATCAATTAGATGAAAAAGGGCATTCTCATCCCCAGGTAGCTCTTAATCGTCAACTTGCTAAATTCTTCTTTTTATACAATAAAAAAGGGCGCACTTATTTTTCATTAACAGCATTGCTAATTGAAAGTTCAGCAACTTTATTTGGTTTAGTTAGCATCCTATTGTTTATCTTAACTTTTGTTATAGAAAATAATGACTTTGATTTTGCTTATTCAGTTTATGCTTTCTCTTTTTGTGCCATTGTCGCATTAATATACATCATCAAATTGATTATTTTGTTTATTAAAGAAATTAAAAGCGATTGGAAAAACCGCGAATAAATATATTTTAATTATTAATGTGTTTTCCATATAATGAAAAAGAAAAGGGTTTAAAGGGGACGAAAATATGAAAAAAGGTCTGATTATTGGGGGAAGTGTTCTTTTTCTCGTTTGTGTGGTAATCGGTTCGACGTGGATTAGTGCTTATAATGGTGCCATTAAAAAAGAAGCCATTGTTAATGAAGATTTAGGAAATGTTCATGCTTCATTGACTGGACGTTATTAAAAAGTAGTGACATTTATCGACGCCATTCAAGATGCTAACGCCACCATTCAAGGATATTTAGATACAATCGCTCAAGCTCGCGAAGCTTTCGCTGATGCTATTAGCCATAATGATAATGATGCTGCTTATGATTCTTCAACAACCATTGATCAAACTTTTGTCACACTTGTTAGTTATATGGAAGATAACCCCCGATTCTTATAATACCGTCAGTTTATATAGTGGATATCTTGCCGAATTTAGCGCTTCTACAAATGCGGTCATTTATGACATTGGCATCTACAACGAAGCCGTTAAAAATTACAATACTCACATTCAAATTTTCCCCAACATTATTTTTGTGGGAAACCGAGAAAAATTCACTCAATATAGCACGGCTAATTACAACGCCACTCTGCCGACCTTTAACTAGACAATTATATGAAAAACAAAAAGCCTTTTTCTTTTAAATCTCTTTTTGTTTCTATCTTCGTTTTTTCCTTTCTTTTTTTGTGTGGTTGCCAAAGCGCGCCCGCCATTAAAGAAACCGAAGAATTTTATATCAACGATCGTCCGCACATTTTACTAAATGCCACCAAATGGACAATCTTAACTTATAGTGAAGAACTCTATGATGATTCGCAAACCGAAGAATTCAAAGATGCGAAGATTAATGGCGCACAAGTTGTTGTTGCTACCTATCTAGGCGATTCCAATATCGACACGACAGACATATTTAATTCTTGGGGAATAGGTGAAAACGATATGGGCGTTTTAATCGTTCTCTTTTTTTCTAAAACCGAAGAAGATTACGCTTATCAAAGCATAGTTTTTGAAATTGGCGAGAAGATGAGTGGCTATTTCTCTGCTTTTACAGCCAGCAATCTTATTAGTGAATATTTTGATGATTCAGCGATAAATAGTGGCGATTACGACCAAAGACTAATGGCCTTATACTTTGCTGTCATGGAACATATCTATCTGCAAGTTTACAATTATGATAGCTATAACTATCAGAGCTTTATGGATGAATATGCCACCAATAAATATGAGTATTTTGATTTGTTGCCGAGTGACTATGAACCCGAGCCTCTTCCCAACTGGGCATGGGCATTAATCATTACAGGAATTGTTTTACTAGGAATTGTTCCTAGTGGATTTATCATTAAGCACATCGCCACTTTTATTTCACGTGGAGGAGGAGGCCACTCCGGTGGATATTGGTTTAGACATTAAAAAAACTAGTCGTGGGAGTGACTAGTTTTTATTAATTGAATTTAAATCAAAACAGGAGTGACTTTTTGATAGATGCGCGTCGCCAATTTACCATCAAGGACAATTAACGCCGCCTTGTTGTCGCTGACAAAGTCGTATTCAGTTAATAAGTTTTCGGCTTTGCTTTCTTCCTCGGCTTGTTCTTTGATAAACCATTGGAGAAATTCTTGAGTAGCAAAGTCTTTTTCTTTAATGGCGATATCGAGAATATCAGAGATAGACTTGGTTATTTCTTGTTCGTGTTTGATTTGAAGAACGAGTGGTTCTCTAATGTCTTGATAACCGCTATAAGGTTCATCAACTCTTAAGGAGATAACGCGCATATTTCTTAAGATGAGATAATCTCTAAAATATAAGGCGTGGTCTCTTTCTTCTTGCGCTTGAACAACGAAGTAATTAGCGAAACCTTTCAAGCCCTTCTCCTCATAATAATTTGCCATTTCGAGATAGAGGTAACTACTATGTAGTTCCTTTTGAATTTGTGTATTGATTAAATCTGTTATTGTTTTGTTTAACATAGGATATATCTTCTTTCTGAAAGCTTTTTCATCTTTCATCTTTATTTTAAACAAGCACCTTTGTGAAGAATAGTAATATGCTTATAAATTTTCTAATATATCTTTTTGTCTTGTCAAATTTGGGGAAATGAACTTTTTTTGTTAAAATAAGTACAATTACATATTTTAAAAAGAAGGAGGATAAATATGAAAAACACAATCGGTTTTATTAAACCAAATTATCCAGGAGAAAGAAGAGTTGCTATTCTGCCAGAAGATATTGTCAATTTAGAAAACAAAATCGTTGTTGAAAAAGGATTTGGATCAACGATGGACATCAGTGACGAAGATTATCAAAAAGCGGGAGCGCAAGTGATGACGCGAGAAGAGGTTTTTAAGAAATGTGACAATATCTTTTCTTTAAAATTAATTCAACCATCTGATTATCGCTTTCTTCGCGATGGACAGATGATTATTGGCTGGACTCATCCGTTTGGATCGGGTGGCACTTTTTATCAAGAGCAATGCGTACCTCGCCATATTAAAGTTGTGGATTTAGATAATATCACTCCGCGTTTATTTTATGAGGATAAAGTTATTGATTTAGTGCATATTCCTCGGAATTTTGTCTATCAAAACAGTTTTATTGCCGGATATGCCTCAACCTATCATGCCTTAGTGGCGTTTGGTATTATTCCCACCTCCGAGACTAAAGTAGCTGTTTTATCGAGTGGTAATGTTGCACAAGGAGCCTTTAAAGCCATTTCGATGTTCAATCCTACCGTTCGAATGTTTTATCGCAAAACAATGAATGAATTTTATCAATCAATTGGAGAATATGACATCATCATCAATGGTATTCAAGTCGATAAACCAAATATTAATATCATCAGTAAAGAGCAACTAGCACAAATTAAAAAAGGTGCCTTTATCATTGATGCCGCCGCTCATCAAGGGCGAGCAATTTACGGAACAAAATTTACTTATCTAGAAAGGCCAATTGCTTATACAGAAGGTGTGGCTTATTATTGCTTGAGCAATTCACCATCATTATTTTATCGCACCGCCAGCCATGAAATTTCCAAAGCTTTTTGCCAATATGTTTATCGCCCTAGTTTAGATGTTATTTTCAACTATCTAAAAGAGGAATGATAGGATTCATGAAGAATAGAAAAGTACATCCAATTTTAATTCCTTTGCATTATGGTGCAAACTATCGCGGAATCAAATATGGCGCGGAATATCTTATAAAAGTCTTAGATGACTATATTTTGTTGCCAGAATTAAAGGTTGAAGATCAAATAACTGATCCGCATTTGAAAAATCTTTCCTCCGTTATCGCCACCAATGAATTGCTTTTTTCAGTAACGAAAACAATTTACCAGGCTCATAATTTTCCTTTGATTATTGGAGGTGACCACAGCGTAGCTCTTGGATCGATATCGGCGGTGGCAAATGATGAAGATGATCTAGGAGTTGTATGGATTGATGCCCATGGTGATATGAACACCGAACAAACGACAGAAAGTGGAAATATTCATGGGATGATTTTAGCGGCCCTTTTAGGCAAAGGTACTGATAGTCTCGTTAATCTAGGAGAAGACAAAATTAAAATAAAGAAAGAGAATGTCTATATTTTTGGTGTTCGTGATTTAGATGATGAAGAAAAAGCGACGATTGAACGTCTTCATATCAAATATTATTCCTATAAGAATATCGAGAAAGTTGGCCTCGAATACGCCGTCGAAGAAGTCATTGATTATTTTAAGGGAAAAATTAGCAAAATCCATTTGTCACTTGATTTGGATGCGATTAATCCAAACGCCATTCCTGGTGTCTCTGTTCCAGTGGCGAATGGCTTTAAAAAAGAAGATATAAAATTTATTATTAAAAAATTCTTTCAACGATATTCGATTAGCTCTTGTGATATTGTCGAATATAATCCTCTAAAAGATAAAGATAATATGACGCTCAATTATATTGTTGAATTGGTGCAACTAATTAAAGAGTTAGTTTAATCATCAACATAGATGATTTTTTCTGGATGAAAAAGTAAGAGGACTTCGGGATTATAAATATTATTATTTTGGGCAAAATATGAGATAGGATATGCTTTACAAGTAAGATAAAATTTGGCATCTTTGGGAATATAACGGTCGATTTGAACAAGCAATGAATTCATCGAAACGGCGCCGACAACAGGATATAATTGATTTTGGCAATAAAGCATCGAACCCGTATAATTTCGTAAAAAGCCAGTGGCATAACCAATGGGCAATTCAGCTAATAAACACGAACTAGCGGCGGTATATCCAGGGTAATATCCAAATGTATCGCCTTTTTTAGCATGAATAATGCGCGAAGCATAGGTATATAGTTCAATACTTTGTTCAAATTTGGTGTCTAATCCATCGCCATAGAGATTAGAGCCTATTCTGATCGCGTTGCCGATATCGACTAAATAATTCTCGGAAGAAACAAGATGCTTATATTTAACATCGAAAAGAGAAAACACTTCACGCATATAAGCGATGGCTTTCGTTTCTTTTGAGCCACGTAAATGCCCATATATTCCTTCGACATTAATTTCGTATTCGTGGCAGAGAGACATCGCCTTTTTAACATCTTCAATTGATTTGATGTCACTCCGATTGTGACCGAGATCAATTTGAATATGAACGCGGCGATTGTTTAAATGACTAATTGCTTTAATTTGCTTTAAATTATTGATGGAATAAAGAAGATGAGGATTATCGATTAATTTTTCGCGAGGAGTTTCAAAAATTAGAATATCTTTTTGAGTTCTTAACTTTAAAAAAGTCTTAGCTTCCTCTAAAGCACTGACGCAAAAAAGAGGAACATCAAAAGATTTTGTCAAAGCTTCAACTACTTGTTTTATCCCACATCCATAAGCATTAGCTTTGATGACGGGAAAGACATATTTTCCTGTTTTATCAATACATCTTTGATAATTTCTTCTTATTGCCCCTAAATTAATTGTTTTGTAAAACATGAGCGCTCCTTTCTAGTAATAAAACGTAACGGTCGTGGCCATTGTATAATCTCTTTTGTTCATAGACACTGAAACCATGTTTGAAAAATAATTTTTGCGAATTGAAATTGTCCAAAGCCACCGAAGCATAAACATATTTTCTTTTAATTAATTGCAGAGCTTCTTCCAATAATGAACTCGCTATTCGATGACCGCGATATTGGGATGATACGAAAATAGAATCAATGATGACTGATTCGAAAAGATTATGTCTGGTCAAATAATGATTTTTGTCATTAGGATACATCACAATGGTGCCACCCACGATGATGCTATTATCCATACACAGCAAAACAAAACCGCCTTGTTCGTTAATGACATAATCTAATTCTTCTTTTGTGGAGGGAACAAAAAATTTTTCTGGGAACTCCTCAGAAAGCTTTTTCATCAAATCCAAAATAGAAGAGATATGAGAATTTGTTGCTCTGATGATTTTAAAATTGTTATATTTTTCCACATGTTATTCTAACATGTTGAGCTATTATTGTAAAATTGACCCCCTTCACATAACAAATTAGGAAGAGTCTTTCACTTTAGAATTTGTTTTTTATTTTTGTCTTGGCGGGCTCTCTCGATTCTCGCCATGATATTCTCCATAATTTCTAGATATAATTTCTCGCCAAGAAGTTCATCTTCCCAATGATGATCGATACTCGGATTATCGTTAACTTCAATAATGTAAACCTTGCCATCTTTATATTTTAGATCAACGCCATAGAAACCATCCCCTATCGCATTCGCGGCTCTTAAAGCCGTTTCCACGACTTCTTGGGGAGCATCTTCAATGAGTAGCGTTTCGACTCCTCCGACAGTGGCGCGTGATTTGTTGGCGTTCCAGTTGTAAATTTGCCAATGATCACGAGCCATATAGTATTTGCAAGCATAAAGAGGTTTGCCTTCCAAAATGCCAATGCGCCAATCATAAGGACTGGGAATATATTCTTGGGCGATGATAAGAGCGCTCCCACGGAATAATTCATGCATTTTAAATTTCAATTCTTTTTCATCTTTGACTTTAAAAACACCGCGAGAAGAAGAACTGTCCGGTCGTTTTAAAATAATTGGGAATTCAAAAGTGGAAAGAATTTTATCAATCGGAGTGGAATGGCTAATAATCAATGTTTTGGGAGTAGGAAGATGATGACTTCTCATACATTCATGAAAATATAATTTATTGGCGCATTTTAAAATTGACCACGGATCATCGATGACCGCCAAACCTTCGGAATAAGCGTAACGGGAAAACTGATATGTGTAATTATCAACGTTAGTGGTGGCTCGAATAAACAAAGCATCAAATTGGGGAATGCGTGAATAGTCATACTTGGTGATGAATTCAACATAAAATCCGACCTTTTTTGCTGCTTCAATAAATCGATCAAGTGCCGTTTTTCCTGAGGGAGCGGCCGGTTCTTTGGGATCGACAAGGATAGCGAGATCAAATTTATACTGTTTAATTTTGGAGATGGCAAAACGATTGAGAGAAAAGTATTTTTTAGCATCTTTTAATAAATTATCATCCACTTCGATATTATCTAGTGTCAAAATGTGAATTTTCTTTAATTTCCAGGTTCTCTCTTTGACAAATGTTACTTCGAGAAGTGGAGCTTCAAATAAGTGAATTATAGCGCGCCCTAATCGTTCATATCGCGGTGGATGAGTCTGTCCAAAAACAATCCGAAAAATAACTTCTTTTTTGCTATTTTGTTTAAAGGTCTCTTGAATAATATCAAATACTTCTTCACCAATTGATTCAGTAATTGTCTGATCGAGAGCATCTTCTAATGTAGCCACAGTGGGAATCGGGCGAAGTTCTCGGGCACTCGCTAAAAGGGAAACATAATAGCCTAATGTTTGATAGCCGAGAGAAGAGCAGAGATTGAAAACCCGCAAATCTTTTGCGGTTTGATATTTTTCATCATTGAGAAATTGATTGACGGTTACGACTTCAAGATTAGGAATATCCTTTAACCAAGGAAAATTGTGATCGACGACAGCGATATTAGCGATGTATTCTTTTTCATTTGTGTCTTCGCATAATTGCAAAATCATCTTATAAGCATGCTCACCTTTTCCATAAAAATCATTCAATTTTCCAATCACATAAAAGCCGAAGGATTTGTACCACTTTAAAAGCCGATCATTTTGGGAATCAGC
>Ga0265294_10008496_pt1 | contig 11978 bp, 9 predicted proteins | sample MunlanPumphouse3_FD_192504 | JGI IMG/M metagenome (GOLD analysis project Ga0265294, IMG submission 192504) | Groundwater microbial communities from a municipal landfill in Southern Ontario, Canada - Pumphouse #3 | ecosystem: Environmental > Aquatic > Deep subsurface > Groundwater | place... | reverse complement strand
CGAGGGTCGGTCAATGTTGATGCCGGGTAACCTGGTAAAAATGATGCCGGCGTAAGTAAGGCCGAAAATGACGACAGCGATGATGGCCTGAGTCTCCATAGCCCTGTAAATTGGTCTGCCGCTTTATTATTTTAAGCCAAATTCCTGGTGGCGGCTTGGAATTATGACATCCAAAAAGCCTTTCTTAATAAGACGGCGTTGAAAAGCTATTTGAGATTCTTCTTCGCCGTGAACTATGAAAACCTGCTTAACCTCATCGGCTTCCTGGCAGGATAGGTACTGACTCAGGTCGTTGTAATCTCCGTGGGCCGAAAGTGAATCAATGCTTCGGATGTCGGCGCGCACTTTGAAGCGATTGCCGAATATGCCTATTTCTTCGGGTTGTTCCTTGAGTCTGGCCCCCAGGGAGCTTTTTTCACAATAGCCTACCATCAGTATTGTGGTGCTTGGTTTCTCGATGTTGTTGGCAATATGGTGTTTCACTCTGCCGGCTTCGGCCATACCCGAGGCGGAGATAATCACGCAGGGTTCTGTGCTGGAGTTGAGCGACTGCGATTCCCTTTTGTCCTGAATATAGTGCAAACCTTTGAAGTCAAAAGGATCGTTGTCGATTTTCAATAATTTTTGTACTGCCCTGTTGAAGCATTCGGGATGTTGTTTGACAATTTTGGTAGCCGCAGTCGAAAGGGGGCTGTCTACGTAATATTTAACGGCAGGAAGTCGTCCGTCAAGCTCCATACCGTTTAGTGCAAAGAGAAGATCCTGGGTGCGTCCTACGCTGAAAGCCGGAATAATCAGTTTGCCTTTTTTTCTTAGGCAGGTTTCCACGATTAGTTCGTAGAGAAAATCTTCGGGAGGATCGGCTTCCTGGTGAAGTCGATCTCCGTAAGTGGATTCTATAATAATATAGTCGGCCTGCGGAAAAGGCTGGGGCGACCTGAGGATGGTTTCTCCGTAGCGGCCCACATCACCGCTGAAAGCAATACGAGTGGTTTTGCCATTCTCTTTGAGCCTTAAATATACCGTAGAAGCACCCAGAATATGTCCGGCATCGTAGAGCTGTATTTCGATATCGTCGTCCACTCCGAAAGGACTGTTGTACGGGACTTTTTGAAACTGAGTAATAGCCTGTTTGACGTGTTCTTCGGTGTAAAGGGGCTCCAGAGGCTGGCGGCCTTCGACAAAACGTTTTTTGTTCAAAAAGCGAACATCGTTTTCCTGTATATAAGCAGAATTGAGCAATAAAATTTCTGAAAGATCAAGGGTGGCAGAAGTACCAAAGATGGGTCCCCTGAAGCCTTCTTTGACCAGTTTGGGAATCAGGCCGCAATGATCGATGTGCGCATGCGAAAGAATCAGGTAATTGACCTCAGCGGGATTGAAGCCAAATTCATTGTTCAATTCTACTGTTTCTTTGCCCAGGCCTTGAAACATGCCGCAATCCAAAAGAATATTTTTTCCGTTCGTAAGTGATATTAAGTGCTTGGAGCCCGTAACGGTTTGGGTTGCTCCGTGAAAAGTGATTTTCATAGTATCTTGTTTTTGTGATTACATCCGTTCAGGCACTTCGATGCCTAAAAGATACAGGGCTGTTCTGATTACTTTGGCTGTTTGTACCGAAAGAAGGATACGAAATTCTCTCAATGCGGAATTTGTTTCGTGCAAAACGGAATAATCGTGATAAAATTGGTTATACTCTTTGGCCAGTTCGTACACGTAATTAGCAATGATCGCCGGGCTGTAAGTGGTGCCGGCTTCTTTTACGGCTGCCGGAAATTCGTATAGATTCTTTATGAGGGATAATTCTTTATCCGATAACAGGCCGGTCAATTGTTCCTGCAGTTGTGCCCGGTAGCCCAATTCTTCTGCTTTTCTTAGTACGGAACGTATGCGGGCGTAAGTGTATTGAATAAACGGACCCGTATTCCCGTTAAAGTCAATCGACTCTTTGGGGTTGAAGGTCATGTTTTTGCGTGGATCAACCTTAAGAATAAAATACTTAAGAGCCCCCAGCCCTACTATACGGACTATATTGGCAGCCTCCTCCCGGGTGCAGGAATCCAGTTTGCCCAATTCTTCTGAGGTTTCGCGGGCAGTAGAAATCATTTCTTCGATCAGGTCATCGGCGTCAACTACCGTACCCTCGCGTGATTTCATTTTACCCTCAGGCAGTTCCACCATACCATAGGAAAAATGCACCAGATCCTTGCCCCAGGCAAAACCCAGCCTGTCCAGCAAAATAGACAAAACCTTGAAATGATAATTTTGTTCATTTCCCACCACATAAATCATTTTATCGATGGGATATTCTTCAAAACGCAAGGCTGCCGTGCCAATATCCTGAGTCATATAGACCGAAGTGCCGTCGGTGCGCAGCAGTAATTTTTGATCCAGGCCTTCCGGGCTGAGATCTGCCCAGACTGAGCCGTCTTCGTTACGGTAAAATATGCCTTTGTCAAGGCCTTCGAGCACTTTCTCTTTACCCGAAAGATAGGTTTGCGATTCGTAATAGATTTTGTCGAAGTCCACGCCCAATTTGGCGTAGCTTTCTTCAAAACCGCTGTATACCCAATTGTTCATGGTTTCCCAAAGGCTCCGGATTTCGGAATCTCCGGCTTCCCAGGCCCGCAGCATTTCGCGGGCTTCCTGCATCAGTTTAGATGCATTTTCGGCTTCTTCGGGGCTCAGGCCTTGTTTTTGGAGTTCGGTCAGTTCTTGCTTGTAATGTTTGTCAAACAGCACATAATAATCGCCCACCAGGTGATCGCCTTTCTTTCCGCTTGATTCAGGAGTTTCGCCCTCTCCCCATTTCTGCCAGGCCAACATGGACTTACAAATATGGATCCCCCTGTCGTTCACGATGTTGGTTTTCACCACCCTGCAGCCATTGGCTGAGACTATGCGGCTGAGGCTGTATCCCAGCAGATTGTTACGTATATGGCCCAAATGCAGGGGTTTGTTGGTGTTTGGTGATGAATATTCTATCATTACCAGCGGAGCAGAATCACCGGCTTTGAGTATGCCGAAATCATCATCCCGGGACATTTCCTGCAGAGCTCGCAGCCAGTAGGAAGTAGATACGCTCAAATTCAGAAAGCCTTTGATTACATTATAGCTACTGAGCTCTGGAGTGTGCTGCAACAACCAGCTGCCGATTTCCTCCGCTGTGGCGACCGGAGATTTTCTGGCAGCCTTGACAAATGGAAAAACCACTAAGGTAAGGTCGCCCTCAAATTCTTTTTTGGTTTTTTGTAACTGAAGCAAAGAATCGTCGGCCTCCAGTTGATATAAAGCCTGCAGGCATTGGCGGGTTTTTTCCCCGAGTAGGGTATATATGTTCATTATAATTGGGCAAGAGATAATAAGCTACAAAAGTAAAAAAACCGCCTGGAAATCCAAGCGGTTTTTTTGTTTATAAGAAGCTTAGCTTCATACTTTAGCGGCCAAATCTGCACCGGCTTTAAATTTTACAACTTTCTTAGCAGGTATTTGGATGGGTTTCTTGGTGGCGGGGTTAACACCTGTACGGGCAGCCTTTTTAACCACAGAGAAAGTTCCAAAACCAACCAAGGTCAGTTTTTCGCCTTTTGACAAGGTTTGTTCTACACTACCTAAGAATGCTTCCAAGGCTTTTTTTGCACTCACTTTGCTTAAGCCGGCTTTTTCGGCAATAGCACTGATAAGTTCTGTTTTGTTCATGATAATTAGGATAATAAAAAGTTGAAAAATAAGGAGGGATCCAAAACTTGAACGCAAATAAAAACGAAAATTTTAAGTTTTGCAAATAAAACAAGCAAAAATGAGTAATTCTTTAAAAAAAATACTTCTAAATCGCCTTTTTGCTCTGAATTTCGATGAATACAGCTGTTTGACGAGTCAAAAATAAGCTGTTTTTGGAAAAATCCTTACCTTTGCCTAAATATTTTTTTTATGTCTGTATACACTCCGAGAAATTCATTTTGGTCTTCTATTCCTCCGATTACCAAAAATCTGATAATAATCAATTTTATTCTGTGGCTGGCAGCTACATTATTTCCTGTCATTCAGGATTTTTTGGGCTTGCATTACTTCAAATCCGATAAGTTCAATTTGCTTCAGCCTGTCACTTACATGTTTATGCATAGCACCAGAGGGCTCGGTCATGTGTTCTTTAATATGTTTGCTGTGTTTATGTTTGGGCGCCTGTTGGAACAAGTGTGGGGGCCAAAGCGTTTTTTGCTTTTTTATCTGGTGACCGGAGTAGGTGCAGGTATCATTCAGCAAATAACCTGGTATATTGATTTAATACCTTTTATGCAGGCGGTAGACAATTATGTTTTAACCGGAGAAATTGGGGTATTGGGTAGGTATTGGAACATAGATCCCTCAGTGCCTTATTCGGCTGAAATGATTTTACGTTCCAGAGATGCTCTCCTGGATTCCATGCTTACAGTCGGGGCTTCCGGAGCCGTTTTTGGAATTTTGCTGGGTTTTGGCATGTTGTTTCCCAACGCACCATTGTATATAATGTTTATTCCGGTTCCCATCAAGGCAAAATATATGGTGATCGGTTATGGTGTAATTGAACTTTTTGCGGGTGTGGCCAATTTTAGCGGAGACAATGTGGCTCACTTTGCTCATCTCGGAGGAATGATCTTTGGCTTTTTTATGATCCGCTTCTGGAAAAAAAAGGGAATAGGCAATGGCATCTTTATGGGATAATATTAAACTTAAGTATCTACAGGGAAATATGGCTACCAAGCTGATATTTATTAATGTAGGTGTTTTTTTGTTCATCAAGCTTTTTGGGGTTTTTTGTCGTTTGTTTCAATACGACAGCGGTCAGCTCTTGCATTGGCTGCAACTCCCTGCGGCCTGGGATCAGATTCTGCAAAAACCCTGGACTTTTTTGAGCTATATGTTTGTGCATCTGGGCTTTTTTCATCTGCTGTTCAACATGATCTGGCTGTATGTTTTCGGTTTGTATTTTTTACGCTGGTTCAAAAGCCGGCAGCTCCTGATGGTTTATTTGCTGGGAGGTCTTGCCGGAGGTTTATTTTATGTGCTGGCTTATAATTTTTTCCCTATCTACAATGCCGCGGTTGAACATACTGTGCTGATGGGAGCTTCTGCTTCGGTTTTGGCTTTGACGCTGGCCGTTGCCTTTTACCGGCCTAACGAAAGCCTGATGCTTATGTTTATAGGCCAGGTCAAGCTCAAATGGCTTGCTATAGCGATGGTTGTAATCGATTTGCTGAGCCTGGCCGGAGACAATGCCGGTGGCAGTCTGGCACACCTGGGTGGAGCCTTGTTTGGTTTGCTTTTTGGCTTTTTCTCAAGGGAAAATCCGGGATTGAATATTTTTACCACCAAAAACAGAGCCTTTGGTGGTTTTCAGGCCAAAGCCGGCGGAAGAACCAAATACCATCGCCCCCGCTACGAAAAAGCCAACAAAGGCAGACCGGAAAGCGATCAGGAATACCGGGATCGCAAAAAAAGAGAAGAAGATTACAGGGATGCTATTCTGGATAAAATCAAGCAATCGGGTTATGAAAGCCTGAACGAAAAAGAAAAACAGTTTTTATTTAAATCCGGACAATAATTTTTAATTCCGGCATACCGCCGCAGCCTTGAACATGGTTCGATGAAAAACGCCCCAAGAAGACCGAATATATTTCGAGTATTAAGAGACTCAGTATTGATTCTGCTGAATCTGGCCTTTGTGGTTTTGTTGCTGTTCAGTGCCAAGATGTCTGTTTTAAGTCCGGAACGTGCTATTCTGAGTTCTTATCCGAATTACGCCTTTGTTCCCTTGGCCTTTTTAAACGTTTTTTTGTTACTTTACTGGGCATTTCGCAGAAGTATTTGGTTTCTGTTGTCTTTGTTGCCACTCTTAGTGTGCTTGCCGGAACAAAAGGCCTGGTTTCCTTTTGAGCTGATCAAAGAGCAAGCAAAGGGAGGACAAACAATAAAAGTGTTGACTTACAATACTATGCAATTTGCAGGTTATCAGGCAAATTTCAAACAAAATCCCAATCCGGTTTTAAACTATTTGCGGCAAAGCGGAGCAGATATTCTTTGTTTACAGGAGGCCGGTTACAGCTTCGATAAGAAACTCCTGGAGAAAAACACCATTATTGCTGCACTCAAAGATTATCCCTACCACAGTTTGGAAATTATTCAATCCAGTAAATACAGAACCGGCAATTTGTGGGTCTTCTCAAAACATCCGATTCTGAAATCCGGCAGATTACCCTTTAAGAGTCAATCCAATGCTTCCCATTATTGCGATGTTAAAATAGGGCAGGATACCCTGCGTTTTATAAACAATCATTTGGAATCAAACAAATTAACCAAAGAGGATAAAAGCCTTTATAAAACAATTGTAGAAAATCCCGACAGGGACAACATTAGCCAGGTTGCCGAAAAACTAGGTCGAAAATTAGGGCAGGCAGCCAGGTTGAGGGCTCCCCAGGCAGAAACTATTGCTTCTTTCATTCGCGAAAGCCCATACAAATTGGTGGTTTGTGGCGATTTTAACGATATCCCGGCTTCCTATACCTACCGTCGAATCAAAAAAGGTTTACAGGACGCCTGGTCGCAAAACGGCAGGGGGCTGGGAATTACTTTTCACGAAAAGTTTTATTTGTTCAGGATAGATTATATTCTGCATTCCCCGGAGCTGCGTTCCTACGGAACCAAAGTTGATCATGTTCATTATTCGGATCATTATCCGGTATGGACTTATCTGGAATTGCCATGAATGCTCTGTATGCAGACGTTATACTGCCATTGGCTTTCGGTTCAGGTCTGAGTTATAGTGTGCCAGCGTCCATGGCAGAGAGTATTCGTCCCGGATGCAGAGTGAGAGTGCCGCTGGGACAAAAAAAAATGTATACGGGCATAGTAGCCCGGCTTTTCGATCAGGCTCCCGCAAATATTGCCTTGAAAGAAATTGCCGGCCTCATAGACGAACATCCGGTGGCAAATGTTCATCAGCTGGAATTTTGGCAGTGGTTGTCTTCGTATTATCTCTGTACGCCAGGCGAAGTGATGAAAGCGGCTTTGCCGGCGGGTCTTAAAAGATCCGATAACCGAAAACCAAAAACCAGGAGCTTCTTGAGTTTGCATCCTTCGTTGATAGAAAATCCCCGGGAAATTGAGCAAACCCTGAGCGCTTTGGCAAGAGCTAAAAAACAGCAGGAGGCCCTCGGTGTTTTCCTCCGTTTGTCATCGGCATCCTTTGCAGCTATGCCCTTTTTGCAAAAATCAGCAGCCTCAATGGTCCAGCCTTCGGTTCCGGTTCCATTCCCGGCTAAAAATTCCGTTCAATACGAAAACAGTGCTCCGGGTCTGTTTAAAGACCAATTAATGGAGGCCGGGCAGCCAGCTTCCGTTATTAAAGCATTGATCAAAAAAAATATTCTTGTTGTCCGCGAAATTGAAATATTGCCCAAAAGTGTAGCTGCTGATGAGGCGAAAGCTGCCAAACATTTGAATCAGGAACAACAGCAAGCCTTGGAGTCCATAAGACAGGGCCGGGAGAGCGGCAGCAATGTTTGCCTTTTGCATGGAGTGACCTCTTCGGGTAAAACCGAAATCTACATTCATTTAATTCTGGAATGCCTGGCACAGGCTAAGCAGGTACTCTATCTCTTGCCCGAAATAGCCCTCACCACACAGCTCACCACTCGTTTAAAAGCAGTATTCGGCAATCGTCTTGGAGTCTATCATTCTGGCTGTACCGACACCGAAAGAACGAATCTTTGGAACAAACAACTTGGTGATGCATCCTATGATATCATTCTGGGAGTGCGTTCCTCTGTCTTTTTACCTTTCAAAAACCTGGGACTGGTTATTGTGGACGAAGAGCACGAGAACAGCTATAAGCAGCAAGATCCGGCTCCCCGTTACAACGCCCGTAATGCAGCCCTGGTGTTAGCTGCTTTGTACGGGGCCAGGACTGTGCTGGGGACCGCCACTCCCAGTATCGAGAGTTATTACAATTGCCTTAAAGGCAAGTATAAATTGGTTGAGCTCTCCGGCAGGTACCTCGATTGGCAATTGCCCGAAATCCTGGCGGTGAATACCGCTGAGTTGAAGCGCAAGAAAATTATGAAATCTCTGCTTTCGCCTCCCTTGATAGAAAAAATGCGCGAAAGCCTGGAAGCCGGTCAGCAAATCATGCTTTTCCGCAACCGAAGGGCCTATGCGCCCATGCTGGAATGCTCTGCCTGCGGCTGGGTGCCTCGATGCAAACGTTGCGATGTAAGTCTGGCTTTTCATAAACAAGGCTCCGTATTGCGTTGCCATTATTGTGGCCGGGAATATGCCCGGCCCCGGGTGTGTCCTTCTTGTGGAAATAAAGACTTTGAACTCAGGGGATATGGCACCGAAAAGGTAGAAGAAGAAGTCCACACACTATTCCCTTATATACGAATTGCCCGCATGGATTCCGACACAATGCGCAATCGGGCTGCTTACGAAAAGTTGATCAGCGATTTTGAACAACACAGGATAGATGTGTTGATTGGTACCCAGATGCTGAGCAAAGGCCTGGATTTTGATCGTTTACAGTTGGTGGGAATACTCAATGCCGATTCTATGTTGAATTTTCCCGACTTCAGAGCCCACGAACATGCTTTTCAGTTGATGACCCAGGTCAGCGGGCGTGCCGGCAGAAAAAGCGGGAGAGGCAGCGTTATTATTCAGACTTCAGATCCTCAACATCCTGTTATACAATACGTCTTGCAAAACGACTATAAAACTTTCTTTCAAAAAGAATGTCAGGAGCGTTCTGAATTTGGCTATCCACCTTATAGCCGTCTCGTTGAAGTAATTTTCAGACACAGGGATGAAAACTTGCTGGGTCAGGCTTCCGGCTTTTTTGCCTCCCTTTTGCCTCCAATTTTAGAACCTTCTGTTTTTGGGCCCTTGCCACCCTTGGTTTCTCGTGTAAAGGGACTCTATTTGCAAAAGATTATAATCAAAATTAAGCCGGAAATTTCGTTAAAAGCTGCCAAAGACTATCTTTGCCAGGCCAGGGATCAGTATATGAAAGACAAAGTCTGTCGTCAGGTGCAGCTCTATTTTGATGTTGATCCAGTATAAGTCTCTAATATATAACAATATGAGAAGATTTTCTCTTTACTTGACTGTTGTTTTTTTACTCTTGGGCACTAACTCAAAAGCTCAGGAGTTCTTGTACGATCTGGAAGTCTTGTCGTATTTTGACAACCGGGAATACAAGGTCGACTTTCAACGTCCGCAGACCCTGCTGGGCATAAGAGTTGCCCCTGAACTCGGCTTGGGAATGCCTGATGAAAAACAGGGCAGTCACAAGCTAATGCTAGGTCTGAATTATATACAGCCTCTGGGTACCGGCATCGACGAGGCTTTGGTCAAACCTACTGTATATTACCGCTATGTGAACAATAGGTTCAGAGTCAATCTGGGAGCTGTCCCCTACAGTTATTTAACAGAAAGTCTGCCCGATTATTTGATGTATGATTCTTTGGTATATGTGCATCCGAATATGCAGGGTGGTCTGTTTCAATATCTGGCACCAAGAGGCTATGTGGAATTTTTGTGCGATTGGCGCAGTGCCCAGAGCCTGGAGCGTTACGAAGCCTTCAGACTGATTATGCAGGCGCGCTACCAACAAGGGCTCTTGTTTGGAGGGGGCCGGGTCCAGCTTAATCATTTGGCCAACCGGTCCAGGCCGGCTCCCCGTACCGGCGTAAGTGACGATTTGATCGTGCATCCCTATCTGGGTCTGGACTTTTCGCAGGCCCTGCCTTTTGATTCTATTTCCCTCCAAACTGGTTATATGTTTGGATATCAAAGAAATCGTTCTATTGAGGAAGGAACATACCTGCCCCGGGCTTTTTACATGGAAATTTTTGCCCGTTGGAAAGGTTTTGGCTTAAAGAATGTCTTGTATGCAGGCGACAATTTATTCCCCTTGTATCCGGACAAGGGTAAGCTGCTCAATCAGGGTGATCCTTTTTATCAGGCAGGTTTCTATAATCGCACCGATGCCTTTGTTTACCTGATTTCGACCCAAAGGGTCAATTGCTATTTATCCTTCAATTTTCACTACACCAGACAGGGCGGACTGAATCACCAGCAACAACTGGTGTTGCGCTTTAATCCAGGGAATATACGTCCTATCGAAAAATCGAGGACAGTGTTGGGTAAGTAAGAGGTCTTATTTTCTGCCAAAGTCTGCCGGAATCTCGCCCCATGCTTTGGTCTCCCATTTGTAAAGAGGAATATTCCAGCTATGATTCAACAGCCATTGTTCTGCCCGACGGATCAGTTCAAACAACCCGGCGTTTTGTGGGCTCTCTTTCAATTTTGTGCCGCATTTTTTCTTTTTCACCCAAAGCAGAGCGTTGGCACTGTCGGAATAAACCGGCAGACTGATTTTGCGTTTTTCAAGTAAGGCCAGTGCATGTACTATGGCCAGAAATTCGCCAATATTGTTGGTGCCTTCTTCAAAAGGGCCTTCGCGAAAAATTTCTTTGCCGCTTTGGAGTAAGACTCCCCGGTATTCCATTTTGCCGGGATTGCCGCTACAGGCAGCATCGACGGTGAGCGCCTCTCCACCTGGACGAGCTTTGGAAGCAGGACTGTTGGTTTTGTTTTTCAGGGCATAGTGTTTTTTCCAACCCTCCTTAAAGGCCTGTTCGGCCTCTTTTTGGGTTTCAAAGCCCATATAACGCGCTGAATCAAAAGCCTGTACTTCTGCTTTGCAGGCTTCCCAGTTTGAGTAAATGCCCGGTTTGCGGCCCTGCCAAACAACGTAAAAGTGATTCTTTTTAGCCATGGCTTTGTTCTATTGCTTGCTTTGATCTTTTTTCTTTCCGCTGAAAATGTCGTATCGACGATATTCACAATTCAGCGCTCCGTTTGTCAAAAAGTGACGTGCCGAATGCTTCAGGCCCAGGCTGTTTAGGAGATCTTTGCGGGAGCTCAGAATCCAGGCCGTGTTGCCGGTAAAAATATGTTTAAGCCTTTCGCCCAGGCTTTGGTACAATTCAGTAAGCATATTGTCGCTTAGACGTTCTCCATAAGGTGGATTGCAAACCAACAGGCCTTCTTCGGGAGCCTCAGTTATTTGCTGTACGCTTTGAACTTTCAGGTCAATGTATTTGCTCAAACCGGCATTTTTAATGTTTTCGGCAGCAATCTGAATGGCCTGGGGCGAAATGTCGCTGCCCTGTATGCTAAAAAGAAATTCTTTTTGGCTCTCTTCTTCGTAAAGTGACTGAAAGAGTTCCGGATCAAAATCTTTCCATTTTTCGAAGGCAAAATGCTGACGATAGATGCCCGGAGGAATATTCAGGGCAATCAGGGCTGCTTCGATCAGCAAAGTGCCCGAGCCGCACATGGGATCTGTCAGAGGACATTGCCCTTTCCAGCCTGCAAGCAACAACATGCCGGCCGCCAGTACTTCGTTGAGCGGGGCTTCGGTTTGCCTGAGCCGCCAGCCTCTTTTGTGCAGAGATTCACCAGAGCTGTCGAGCAACAGAGTGCAGTGTTTATGCGCAATATGCAGGTGGACATACAGATCCGGCTTAACCAATTGCACCGAAGGGCGTTTACCGCTGTTTTCTCTGAAGTGGTCTGCAATTGCGTCTTTAACTCTGTAAGATACAAAATTGGAATGCCTGAAAGTTTCGGAGTACACTACGGTTTCCACTATAAAAGTCTGGTCGGCATCCATATAATTCTCCCAGTCGATGGCTTTGACCGCTTTATAAATCTGATCCGGATGAGCCGCATCGAAGCTGGCTATGGGTTTGAGTATACGCAGAGCTGTTCTCAGGTGAAGATTAGCCTTGTACATAAGGCTTTTGTCACCTTCGAAAAAAACGGAGCGCTTTCCCAGCTCTACCTTGTTGCCTCCCAGCTGAATAATTTCTTCAGCCAGAACTTCTTCCAGGCCTTGCAGGGTTTTGGCCAGCATTTCAAAATGTTGTTCTCGCATTTTC
>Ga0265294_10008494_pt1 | contig 11981 bp, 7 predicted proteins | sample MunlanPumphouse3_FD_192504 | JGI IMG/M metagenome (GOLD analysis project Ga0265294, IMG submission 192504) | Groundwater microbial communities from a municipal landfill in Southern Ontario, Canada - Pumphouse #3 | ecosystem: Environmental > Aquatic > Deep subsurface > Groundwater | place... | reverse complement strand
TAAAAGCGATACCAGGTTTTAAGGCATGAACAGCAGCCATATGTGCATTATAACAAATATTATAAATAGTTTTTTGTCTTTCTGTAAAATGTTTAGAAACACAACAAGTAGATGACTGATCCCCAGCATAATGCATAAGACTTTCTGCTCCAGCATCTAATAAAAACAAATCACCCTCTTTAGCTATATTAGTCTGATTATGCTGATGAAGAGTCTGCCCATGAATAGTAGCTATATTAGGAAAAGATATTCTTCCCCCATTTCTCTGAGCAATCTCAACGACAGCAGCAGCAACCTCCATCTCTGAAACACCAGGAGCTAACATCTGCATCATCTTAATATGCATTTGAGCTGTAGTAGAACAAGCTTTTTCAATCTCAACTATCTCTTCTTTGCTCTTATATATTCTCTGACTAACTATCGCTTTTATAAAATCTATAGATACCAATGATTTCTGAGCAGCAGGAACAATATCTAAAAGTTCGAAAATTTTTAAATAATGATCCCCCCTATAAGGATTTAAAAAGTGAATAACTCTTCCCTGAGCCTTAGCTTTATCTAAATATTTTCTAAGATTGCATGTCGGCAATGTGTTTTCTACACCTACCTTAGATGCATTATCTTGAACCGAAGGTTGAACTCCAGTCCATACTATATCATCTACAGTAAGATCATTACCGAAGATAATCTCTTTACCATTATCTATATCGATAATAGCATTAAGACCTGCATAATCTAAACCAAAAAAATATAAAAAGGTAGAATCTTGACGATATGGATATTCATTATCTTTATAATTCATTCCACACTCATCATTACCTAAAAATAAAAGGACACCACTTTTAACATCAGCAGCCAATTTCTTTCTCCTAGCAATATAAGTTTCTTTACTAAACATAATTTATAATTTAAGTGAGATTTAAATAATCTACTTCTTTTTCAAAAGTTTTATTAGATTTATCGTTCATATAAAGAATACAACACATATTATTGATATTCTTTTTATCTAGCATCATTAGGAAGATTTTCTAACCAAAACTTAGTCATCCTGCTATACAAATGAAGAGTAGTTCCTCTACCTTCTCTTATTCCATGTGTTCTCATAGGATATATCATAAGATCGAAGAATTTACCCTCTTTAATTAATTCATTTATTAACATTTCACAGCCCTGATAATGAACATTATCATCACCTGTTCCATGTACTATCATATATTTACCTTTTAATCCTTTAACAAAATTAATAGGAGATCCTATTCTATAACCTTCAGCATTAGTAGATGGAAGACCCATATATCTTTCCTGATATATAGTATCATATAGCTTCTGAAGATATACGCCTGCTACAGAAATACCTGCACTATAAATATTAGGATACTTAAACATCGCATGAGCAGTAGATGAGCCTCCACCACTCCATCCCCAAATTCCTATTCTAGTAGCATCTATATATGAATACATCTTCTCTATTTCTAATACAGCCTTAGCATGATCAGCAGGAGGTACATCTCCTAATTTACCATATATACTCTTTCGCCATTCTCTTCCTTTAGGATTATTAGTTCCGCGAGGATCTACACTCATCACTATATATCCCTGTTCTGATAAAAATTTATTCCAAAAATCTCCACCAGACCAACAATTCTGTACTGTAGAACTCCATGGCTCACCATAGATATAAAAGATAACAGGATATTTCTTATTAGGATCAAAATTTAATGGCTTAATCATCCAAGCATCTAAAGAAACATATCCTAAATCGACCTTAAACCATTCTTTATTATTAAGACCTATATTAGCTACCTCTTCTTTCACTTTTTTATTATCCTCTAACACCCTAATAGTTTTATGTTTAGGTAAATTTATCATTTCATAAAAATTAGGATTAGTAGAATTATTCCATTCATGAAAAGCATATTTAGCATTAGAAGTTAATTCATAATTATTCTGACCTTTAAAATTATTAGGAGTAACTCTCTCTGCTTTTCCCTTACCATTTAATCTACTCTTATAAAGATATTTCTCACATGCATTATGTGGAGAAGCTATATAATATACCCAGCCTCCTTTAACATCTATACATTTAATACTAATAACATCGAAATCTCCCTTAGTTATAAGTTCTTCACTCTTACCATCACGAGAAACTTTATATAAATGTCTCCATCCATCTTTCTCACTAGTCCAAGTAAAAGCGTTATAATTATTTAACCATTCTATATTATCACAACAGTTAACAAAAGCCTTATCTTTATAAGTTATTATGTTATTTATCTTCATCGTATTCACATCACAGATCCATACCCTATTGGTATTCTGAAGTCTGTTTAACTGTTGTACCATAATCTCATTAGAATTAGGAATAAAATCCATTCTAGCTAAATAATTATTCCTAGGATCTCCAGGTATATCGAACCATTTCGTATCTGCGGTCTCTACATTTACTGCTCCCATTCTAACTGATGAATTAGTAGTACCCACTTTAGGATAAGGAAAATTCTTAACTGTAGAATAAATAGAATCCACATTGTTAATAATTTTAAACACACCTGTACCTTCTGTATTAGACTGCCAATAAGCTATTGTTTTTCCATCAGGAGACCAGCGGAAACCATCATAAAGATGTAATTCTTCTTCATATACCCAGTCGAAATTACCATTTACAATAAAATTATTACCATCCTTAGTAAGAGCTTTAATTTTCTTAGTAGCTAAATCTTCCACATATATATTATTGTAATATACGAAAGCTATCTTATTTCCCTGATTATTAAATTTAGCATACATTAATCTAGATTCATCTAAGTCCTCACCTATCTGATAAAGATCTTTAGTATTCATATCTAAAACCCAATAATCGCCTCTAGTATCTGAGCGCCAAACTCTTTTAGTATTGGTATAAATTAATAATTTAGTATTATCTTTAGACCAATAAAAGCTCCTTATACGAAGAGGTTTTCCTTCAGACGCAACCCTAAGATCTGTAGTAGTACATTTAGTTGCATCAGAAGAAGCATCTAAATTAATTTTAGGAATTAATAACTTAGCAGATACTAATATCGTCCTTTTACCTGTCCTGATATCATACTTTACGATATCAGTTCCTCCTATTTCTTTATTGGTTTCTATAGCTGTATAAGATTTATTATCTTTCATCCAAGCTGGAGTTCTTAAATATTTAGTACGATATTTATATGTAACATAAATATCATCTAAACTCAACTTAGAATCATTAGCATTCAGACTACTAATATTAGCTGTCTGAGCTTTCAGGTTTACATTAGTCGCTAAGATAATTAAAGAGACTAAAATTAAAATTTTATTTTTCATTTATTTGTATATATTTTTATATAGTTCATTATATCAAGCTTTTGTTTAAATACTTTATTTAATAGCAGTAAATATATATTCGATAATACTGTAAATATCATGCTTAAAAGTTATTAAATCCTGAATCTTAATTTATTTAAATAACATTCAAAGATAATAATTATATACTTAAAAATCTAAAATAAATGATGCAAAATTGAACTAAAACGCTTATACTACAATGTGTTAAAGACAGAAAGCATCACCAAAAAAAATGCACTATTATGAGTAACAAAAGTAATAATAATAATTAAAAATGCAAATAAATATCAAACAAAATATTACAAATGATCATTTAACAATTTATGCTAAAACTTTACAAATATCAAAGTACATGTAAAAGATATCAATAGAAGTTTGGAGAGAAGAACACAGAAGTTCCTTTAGATAATTTATTGCAATGATATGTAAAGTTATAGAAACTGGTAGGGAGTATCTTTATTCCGATATTATTTTTTTAGCCTTCATATAGTATGGCATTCTTTCTTGCAAATGCTCAACAACATATGCTCGTATATCTTCATCCTGCAAATCTTTAACTAATGGGCGTTTATATTTACCTTTAATAAGACGTTCAGTAATAGTATCGACATCAGGATTTAAAAAAATAGTTTCACCAAGAGAATTCATCAGTTCCATATTATTATTAAAACATGGAGTTCCCCCGCCTACAGATAATATAAAGTCTTCATATAAATCACAAACTTCCCTGAGATACATCGTTTCTAATTTTCTGAATTTTTCACTACCATTATCCCTAAATATCTCATTAATAGTTCTATGCTCCCTATCTACAATATATCTATCTAGATCTATAAATCTTATTCCTGATTCGGATGCCATAATTCTTCCAGTACGAGATTTTCCACATGCCATAAATCCTATAATAAAAACCTTCATTTGCTAATTTATATATAGTTAATCATTAAACAATTCGGTTTCAAAATCATTATCTTTTAAATTTGAAGAAGATGATTCAAAATTATCTTCTGAATTCTTAGGGATAATATCATTCATTTTATCTTCAACAGTAATATCTTTATCCTTAGGTTTTTCTACTACTAATTTAACAACTTCTCTTATATTTTTAACTTCATAGGCAGTTAACCTTTTACCCTTAGCCTTATAAGACTTTTCTTTGATAAATTCTTCAGCCTTAATTAAAGCTTTGGGTCTTAATTTTGAATTACCACCAAATATAATTTCTATCTCAGGATTTTTTTCGCAACTTAATAAAATTAATTTAGAACCACTCTTTTCACTAATATAATAAACTGGATTATTACTCTCTTCAAACTTAAATCTCTTAAGATAATAAAAATTAACCTTAGCATCATAGTAAACAGCTGTCCATATAATACTAGGATCAAATTTTCTTATAATAAAATAATTTGCATCATAATGATTGCTCAAGTCAAAACTTGTAGTGTAATACATTCCATTATCATTTACAACTAGAATTTTTTCATTTCCATTAAACTCACCAAGGAAAAGCCCTCTCTTATCTATATTTAATCGAAATACATCTTCGTCAAACCATATTTTACGACCTCCTAAAGTAGAAACTCCTTTTTCAGAAATAGAAATTTTATGTATTTCCTGTTTAGATAAAACATTTCCTACTGTTGCACGACCTCTAATAGCAAGTTTAGAAAAATCATATTCAAATATCAATTTTTTTATATTTGGTTTTGGCATTAGGGTAACCTTTATTACACCAGCTTCTCCGTTTGAATTTACTGTAAAATGTAATACTTTACTATTAGGTGTACCTTTAGTTAAATCATATTTTCTATCTCTCGTAACACCAGTTACTGCAAAACGTTTTACAAAAGAAGCACCCTTTCTACCATCTTTATAAACCACATTATAGACTGTACGCTTATCGTTTTTCTTAAATATATTTACATATAATATATTCTTACCCACAAATAATTTGTCAGCAATTTTAGTAACATAATATGTACCATCTTTCATAAATATTATAACATCATCCAAATCTGAACACTCACATATATATTCGTCCTTCTTTAAAGAAGTTCCTATAAATCCTTCTTCTCTATTTACATATAATTTTTCATTAGCAAGCACTACTTTTGAAGCAACAATATTTTCAAAGTTTCGTATTTCTGTACGTCTTTCTTTACCTTTACCATATTTTTCTTTAAGACTCCTATAATACTTTATAGTAAAAGGAATAATATTGACTATCTCATACCTTAGAGAAGCTATATCTTTTTCCATTCCTCTTATCTTTTTATCAGCATCGTCAGAATTAAACTTGAAGATTCTCTTCATTTTTATTTCGAATAAACGCTTTATGTCTTCTTTTGTAATATGCCTATAAAAATCTTTAACAAAAGGCTCTAAGCGTATAGACACATGAGAAATTATAGCAGTTATGTTCTTTCCATTTTCATATTCTTTATCTTTATATATTCTTTCTTCTATAAAAATCTTTTCCAAAGACGAATAAAGTAAATTTTCCAATAATTCATCCAATTTAACTTGTAAATCTGCTTTAAGAAGCCTTACAGTATCATTAGCCGAGTGTTTTAGAATATCTTTTACACCTGTAAATTGTGGTTTATCATTTTCTATTACACATGAATTTGGAGATATAGAAACTTCACAATCTGTAAAAGCATAAAGAGCATCAATGGTCTGATCCGAAGATACACCACTACTAAGTTTTATAAGCAATTCGGCGGAAGAGGAAGTATTATCATCAATATTTTTAATTTTTATTTTACCCTTATCGTTAGCTTTGATTATACTATCTTTTAATGAATCAGTAGTTTTACCAAATGGTATCTCTGTTATTTTTAATAGTTTACTATCAACCTTCTCTATTCTAGCTCTAACCTTAACATTACCTCCTCTAAGACCATCAGCATAATGAGAAACATCAACTAAACCACCAGTTATAAAATCTGGATATAACACAAAATCTTCGCCTTTGAGATATGCGATACAAGCATTTATTAATTCAATAAAATTGTGTGGCAAAATTTTGGAAGCAAGCCCAACAGCTATACCTTCAACTCCCTGAGCTAACAACAAAGGAAAACGAACAGGTAGTACTATGGGTTCCTTATTACGTCCATCGTAAGAAGGTTTCCATTCCGTTATTTTGGGATTAAAAATCACTTCTGTAGCAAATTTAGAAAGTCTGGCCTCTATATATCTTGGAGCTGCTGCCCCATCACCAGTAAGTATATTACCCCAATTTCCCTGACAATCTATTAATAAATCTTTTTGACCTAATTGCACTAAAGCATCCCCAATTGAAGCATCTCCATGGGGATGATATTTCATAGTATTACCTATAATATTAGCAACCTTATTATATCGTCCATCATCCAATTCTTTCATCGAATGTAATATTCTCCTTTGAACTGGTTTTAAACCATCTTCTATATAAGGAACAGCTCTTTCCAATATAACATAAGATGCATAATCCACAAACCATCTTTCAAATAATCCAGAAAGATTCTTTATAGAACGAATTTTACCTTTGTCCTCAATTTCTTCAGATTCAATTTTATTTGAATCATCGTCATTTTTCAAATCTTCATCTTTTGAAGCATAATCTTCAAAATCTTCATCATCAGAATTTAGTGTCATATCATCTACATGTTTATTTTTATCTGATTTATCATAATTAGATTTAGCCTTATTAAATTCCTTATGACTAGATTTCTTTTTAGTAGATTCGCTTTCGCTAGAGTCAACAGTCTCAGATTCATCATCAACAAAATTATTCCCTTTTAACTCACTTTTCTCATTTTCCTCTATTTTGTCTTTTTTGGGTTTATCATCTCCTATTATCTTGTCCTTATCCATATCGTCTTCAGCCATATTCTATCTTAATTCGTTATCTTCAATATATAAATTATCTATAATAAAGTTTTGTCTCTCTGTTGTATTTTTACCCATAAAATATCCTAGTACATTTTCAATAGAATCATTTTTGGTTATACGAACAGGTTCAAGACGAATATCTTTACCTATAAAATATTTAAACTCATCGGGAGAAATCTCTCCAAGACCTTTAAATCTAGTAATCTCAGGTTTTGGTCCCAAGGCCTTAATTGCACTAATTTTCTCTACATCTGAATAACAATATTTCACTGATTTTTTATTTCGAACTCTAAACAAAGGAGTTTGAAGTATATAAACATGACCTGCTCTTACTAAATCAGGAAAAAATTGCAAAAGAAATGTTAGTAAAAGTAGTCTAATATGCATTCCATCTACATCAGCATCTGTAGCTATAATAACATTATTATATCTTAAACCATCTAAACCATCTTCAATATTTAAAGCTGCTTGAAGTAAATTAAATTCTTCATTTTCATAAACGACTTTTTTTGTAGATCCATAAGAATTTAAAGGCTTACCTCTCAAACTAAATACAGCTTGTGTCATAGCATTTCTAGACTTAGTTATTGAACCACTAGCTGAATTACCTTCAGTTATAAAAACAGAAGTTTCGGAAGCTTTATCATTTTTAGTATTATAATGAATTCTACAATCACGTAATTTTTTATTACATAGGCTAACCTGTTTAGCTCGTTCCTTAGCTATTTTCTGTACCCCGGACATCGCTTTTCTTTCCTTTTCAGTAGCCAATATCTTTTTGAGCAAATCGTCTGCCGTATCTGGATTTCTATGTAAATAATTATCTAATTCGCGAGTAACAAAATCAAATATAAAATTTCTAACACTGGGTCCTCCAGGTGCAATATCCTTAGATCCTAATTTAGTTTTAGTTTGAGATTCAAAAATAGGTTCTTGTACTTTTATACTAATAGCTCCAATTATAGAAGTTCTTATATCTGCAACATCAAAATCTTTTTTGTAAAATTCACGTATAGTTTTAGAAATAGCCTCTTTAAATGCATTAAGATGTACACCACCTAATGTCGTATGTTGACCATTTACAAAAGAAAAATATACTTCTCCATATTGTCTACTATGAGTCATAGCAAATTCTATATCTTCTCCAGTCACATGAATTATTGAATATACACCAACAGAATTCATATTTTCTTCTAATAAATCAAGTAAACCATTTTTGGAAAAGAATTTGGTTCCATTATACATTAAGGTTAGACCTGAATTTAGAAATACATAATTTTTCAGCATAGCCTCAAGATATTCATCTATAAAGCTATATTTACCAAATATTTCTTTATCAGCAACAAAAGACACCACTGTTCCGTTAGACTGATCACTAATTTCTATCTCTGTCTCACTAGTTACTACGGCTCTTTCATAACTTACGGTTTTAGTCTCACCATCTCTAAAAGATTGAATAATAAAACTTTCGGATAAAGCATTCACGGCCTTTATACCAACCCCATTTAGTCCTACTGATTTTTTAAAAGCTCGAGAATCATATTTAGCACCTGTATTCATTTTTGATGATACATCTACTAACTTAGTTAAGGGTATTCCACGTCCATAATCTCTAACTGTAACGAGTCTGTCTTCAATAGTAACATCTATTCTTTTACCATATCCCATTACAAATTCATCAATGGAATTATCTATCACTTCCTTTATTAATATATAAATACCATCATCAGAAGATGAACCATCACCTGTTTTACCAATATACATTCCAGGACGTTTACGAATATGCTCACGCCATTCAAGAGTCTTTATTGTATCTTCTGAATAATCATTCACCATAATATGTTTTTCGAATTAAAATTATTATACCCTTGCAAATTTAAAAAAAAAATAGATAATTTGCTAAATATAGATATGATTTGTTTTTACATTAGTATTATATTATTATATATAGATAAACTAATTAAAAACACAAAAAAATCATCTAAAAAGATTTGGTGATCCTACATATTTTATTTCTTTAAAACTATAAGTTTTAAAGATATTAGAATCGTCCTTGAGGATTAGTTGACCATATTCATTTATATTTTCTATAGAAGCTTTAAATTCTCCTTTTTCGTCTATCCAACTATAAATACCTTCTTTTCTAAATAAATGAGATATAAAATTCTTACGAAGAACATCATAATTTATATAATTCGAATATCGCCTTTCTATACAAGTTAACAATTCCTCCAATACCTTAGTCAAAGAAAATTCTTTACCAGTCAATTGTTGAAGAGAGACAGGATTTGGAGCAGAAGACAAAAATTCAGATTGATTTATGTTTAATCCAATTCCACATAAACTCCTCTCTATATATTCGCCCATAATGGAATGTTCTATTAAAATACCACCTATTTTTTTATCTTTTACATATATATCATTAGGCCATTTTACACAGGCGTCAGTAGTATATTTTGATACAAAATCCCTACATCCCAAAGCAACTATCATAGATATAGCAAATTGTTCAGAAGCATGTAGTTTATTAGGCATTAATGATATGGTAATGGAAATATTTTTATTTGGCTTACTTTCCCAACTATTACCTCTTTGACCTACACCTGCCGTTTGCTTCCATGTAAGTAATACACATCTATCAGAGAACTTTTCTATTGGTAACTTATTTGCCAATTTATTAGTAGATAAGGTCTCTTTTACCTCAAATATTTTAAATTTCCCAATATTATAATTCATAGGTTTAATTTTATTAACAATACTATTCCATTAGCAAACCTGAGGCTACTGAATTTGCATTTTCTAATGTTGTAAGCTGTTCTAACACTTTTCTGGCAAAAATCATTGCATAAGCAGGACCTTTTCCTGTAGTTATTAAACCATCCACAACTACTCCATCAGTAAGTATATTTGCCTTAGGAAAGAACTTTTCAAATCCAGGATAACATGTAATATTCATTTCTCTATTTAATTTCGAAAGGACAATAGCTGGTGCTGCACATATAGCTCCAATACCTTTATTTGCAGATAAATGTTCTTTTAATATATTAATAAGCAATTTTGAATCAGCTAAATTTTCAGCACCCGGCATTCCACCTGGAAGTAATAAGTAATCAGCATTTTTTACATCAAATTCGCTTAATTTTAAGTCTGCCATAAATTTGATACCATGAGATCCAATTATTTCTAGTTCATTAGTTATAGAAACCATTTTAATATTTACATTACCTCTTCTAAGCACATCAACTATAGTTAATGACTCAACTTCTTCACATCCATTAGCTAAAAAAATAAATACATTTTTCATATCATACAATTTTTAAATTAATAATATAAAATAATTAATATACGCTTTTAAATAAGTTATAGTTTATCAATGAATAAATCTTAAAATTCGACTCCATCTAACCTTCCTTAATAAGGACTGATCTTTATCTAAAGACAACCAAATTACCCAAGCTTTTCCTACTACATGATCTTCAGGAACAAAACCCCAATACCTAGAATCTGCAGAACAATGTCTATTATCACCCATCATCCAATAATAATTCATCTTAAAAGTATAAGTTGTAGCAATCTTGTCATTGATATAAATTGTAGAATCTTTAACTTCTAATTTATTATTTTCATAAGTATTTATAATACGCCTATAAAAAGGTAATGAGAGCATATCTAATTTTACAGAAACTCCTTTTTTAGGAATATATATTGGACCAAAATTATCCACATTCCATTTATAATTATCACTAAATGGAAAGATGTCTGGATCCCATCCAGAACCTTCGTAGCGACTAACTGAAACTACATTATGAAAAGATTTTATCTCCTTTACCATATCGTAAGTAAGAGGCATAAAATATTCATAATCAATAGAAGAAATATCATCTAAAGCAATTCCCATATCCTGAAGTTTAAGAGTATTAAGTGGAGTACCATTCGTTTTAATCGTATATTTATATTGCAACTTTTCTATGTCAGCTGACTTTTCCTCATTTACAAATAATTGTCCATGAAGCAATTGTATAGAATCCCCTGCAATTCCTACACATCTCTTTATATAATTTTCTCTTTTATCCACAGGACGATATATAATATCGTAATTTTCTTTTACTCTTTGTCTAACCTCACTGACAGACATATTATTTGATCTTGCAGCTTCTCTTATTTGACTATAATAATCTGGATTCTCTGAACCTACAATAACCGTATCCCCTGCAGGGAAATTGAAAACAATAACATCATTTCTTTTTATACTAGAAGTTCCTGAAATTCTTTTATAAGGCCACTTAATTAGCTCAGAATAAGCTTTAGTTTTAGTCGTTAATGGTAAAGTGTGATGGGTAAAAGGTATTGCTAGTGGAGTATTAGGAATTCTTGGACCATAAGCCAACTTGCTTACAAAAAGATAATCTCCAACGAGCATAGTCTTTTCCATCGATGAAGTTGGAATAGTATAAGCTTCAAACAAAAATATTCTTATAACAGTAGCCGCAATAATAGCAAATATAAGGGCATCTACCCATTCAATTGTTTTAGATTGTTTTTTTAAACCTCTTTTTTTCCAAAATGCCCAATGTACTCTTTTTGTAACATAGTTATCAAAGATAACAGGAACTAGCACTAACATTAACCAACTTTGCGCCCATAATGCCCATAATAAATATATAACAAGAACAACACTACACTTAAACCATTTGTTCATAAGTAATTTCATCATAATTAATTAAATTAAAATTTTAATAAATCGGACA
>Ga0265294_10008493_pt1 | contig 11981 bp, 9 predicted proteins | sample MunlanPumphouse3_FD_192504 | JGI IMG/M metagenome (GOLD analysis project Ga0265294, IMG submission 192504) | Groundwater microbial communities from a municipal landfill in Southern Ontario, Canada - Pumphouse #3 | ecosystem: Environmental > Aquatic > Deep subsurface > Groundwater | place... | reverse complement strand
AGCCCGGCATTGTACCGCAGGACTGAAGTCGATTTTCTCATGTTCAGACGGTATCATACCAATGGAACAAATGGGTTTATTTCCCATGTCGATTATATCGGGTACCAATACGGTGGAGATGCGCAAGTTGCCCAAATCGATCTTTCCTATAGATTACCAGAACTCGGAACGATAGGCTTACGGCTATTCGGTATGCGTCATGGTCAGGTCGATTATTTATTATCCAACACCGAAGTAAATGAGATACGCTTTGCGTCTCCATCTGGTCCTGAAGTCTTCGAAACAGGAGTCGCTACAATTTGGTTTGATTTAACATTACCCAAACAACTTCTATCTTGGCCCGGCTTCGGTCTTTGGGGACAGCTCGATTGGATAGGTAGGCGTACGTATGTAAAGCCTACCGATTCTGCAGAAGGGCATCATAAGGATTATACTCAGGATATTCAGCTGACTGCGGGAGTTTCGGTATCGTTTTAGATGTTAGTTTTCGAAAAACTTGTTTCCGATATCCTTGCGATACCATGCTCCATCAAACTTAATCGAATCAATATAGTCGTATGCCTGTTTGTTTGCCTGGATAATGTTTTTACCGATTCCCACTACTGTTACGTTTCTTCCGCCAACGGTAACGAGTTTCCCGTCTTGTTCCTCGACGGCACCGAAAAATAACATCGGACGTTTGTGAAACGAATTATGACGGATAACATTCGGAATTGGCTCGAGTTCTTTGCCTATTTCGGGCTTATCAGGATATCCTCTGCTGGCGACTACCACCGCTACTGTCGAATCGGAAGTCATCTCCAATTTGAATTCGCTTAATCTATCTGCTTTCATTGCTTCAAGAATCTCGATAACGTCTGATTTAATCAATGGAACGATAGCCTGGGTAGCCGGATCGTTAAACCGCACATGATAGTCTACGAGGTAGGGACCTTCCTTTGAAAGAATGACACTGAATGTCAGCACGCCTTTGTAGGCAAAACGTTCTACACGCATCCCGTAGAGGGTCGGTGCAATAATGAGATCTTCAATTTGCCGACGGATAGCAGAATTCAAGGGTACCGGACAGATAGACCCCATGCCTCCAGTAGGATTTCCAGCATCGTTTTCGTCCGTTTTCGTATACTCGGAAGAACTTGGAAGCATGAGATATCCGTTGTTGTCTACAAAAACGGTGAGCGTAATCGGCATACCGGCTATATGGTTTTCCAAAAGCAGCTTGTCGGTTTTTAGAATACCTCTGCCGAAGGCCATGAGCGTATCATAATCATTCGAGTCGATCATGATTCTGCTAGGCGCCATGGCATTGCGTTTTAACACGAAGTTTTCGTTCGGATGTCTGCGAAGGTACGCTGAAAGCGATTCGGCGTCGCTGAACAGATGATATGGCGGCATCGGAATATTATGCCGGCTGGTAAAATTTCGGGCAAAATAGCGATCGTCTTCAAGCTTGAGTGCGTGAATAGGAGACCCGAAAGTCGCGATTCCACGAGAGTTTACATAATCGACTACTCCGGTAACCAACGGAGCTTCGGTTCCGATGAATACGAAATCGATGTCGTGTTCGACACAAGCGCGATACACAGCTTCGCAAGAAGAAGGATCCACGTCCGGAAGGTTAACTGCAATCGACGACGTCCCCGCGTTACCGCGAGCAACGAATAATGCATCGATTAACTTGCTTTGAGAAAACAGCCATGTCATAGCATGGTCTTTCGCGCCAGAACCTAAAACCAACACCTTCATACTTGTTTCCCTCCGATTACGATACGAAATCAGGGTCCCGTAAAAACGTATCATTTATTAAGCGGCAAGGTCAACTCTCACAGATTTTCGAGTGTGAAGACTACCAGTCATTCTCAATTTCGAGCATTGCAGAAAAGACTTTTTCATAATCGGCAATAGTCTTGCATATAACCAATTCCCGCTTGATTTTTGAAGCGTTTGCCATATGTTTGACATAAGCGGCTGCATGTTTTCGCATTTGACGGCACGCCAGTGCTTCACCGACCGATTCGCTATGCAGAAGTAGTTGCTTTTGCATCGTTTGGACCCGCTCGTGAATCGAATGATGCCTGATTACGTCTTCTTCGGTTAGCAAGGCGGCTGCATCGGTAAATATAAAAGGATTTCCGATAGCTCCGCGTGCAATCATGACTCCGTCGATACCGGTCTGCAACAACATGGAACGTACATCTTGAGCAGTATACAGGTCGCCAGAGCCAAATATCGGAATATTGCTTCCTAAAGTTACTATGTAGCGTTTCAAATCAGCTAACGATTGCCAGTCGGCGGTTCCTGAATATCCCATGGCTTTTGTCCGCGCATGCATGGTAATCATCGAAACGCCCGCCCGAAGGGCAGCATCGACCGTGTCCTTCCAATTAATCGAATCGGCATCCCAACCGGTTCGAATTTTTATCGATACGGGAACGGTGCAGGAATCGACGATTGTCTGCACGATATCATAGATTTTTTCAGGATGTCGCAACAAGCTTGAACCAGCTCCGGTCTTTATGACCTTCGGAACGGGGCAGCCGCAATTGATATCGATAATAGAGGGATTGAACTGTAATACGGTAGGAAGAGCCCTTCGTACAACTTCGGCATCAGGCATAAACAGCTGGATGGCAAACAGATGCTCGTTTTCAGATCGCTCCATTAATTGCAGGCTGTTCGCTCCTTTTCGGGCAACGCCTTCGGCACTCACCATTTCAGAATAGGTGAGGGCCGCTCCGTAATCAATACATATCGAACGAAAAGCACGGTCGGTATACCCTGCAAGCGGAGCAAGAAACACGTTCCCGGGTATCGTGAGGCTGCCGATCTGTACCGGATGCCACAAGGATTGAATATGATGAGTCGAGTTCATTTAGAATTATTACACATCCTTTTCGAGATGAAACGCCCGTAGACTGTTTCGATATAGGAAGTCTGTAACCTCTTCTAGCGTAATGCCGCGGATATCGGCAATCGCCTGGGCGGTCTCTACGAGATAGGCTGGTTTATTGCGCTTACCCTTATAGGCTGCAGGAACCATAAAAGGACTCTCGGATTCAATCAGGATACGGTCGTCTGGTAGATTTGCAATCGTGTCGTGTAGATGTTTCACGTTTCGATACGTGATATTTCCTGCAAACGAAAAGTACAAAGGCATATCCAATGCCATTTTTGCATACGGCCAGTCCATTGAATAACAATGAAGGATTCCACCGGCATCGCTAAGTCGGTTGTGAAGAATATCGAGAATATCGCGTCCGGCTTCTCTGTTATGGATGATGACAGGCAGACTGAGTGTTCTAGCAATATCGAGCTGTTTGATAAACAACTCTACCTGCGAACCTTTGTCCCCATAATCACGGTAATAGTCCAATCCGGTCTCTCCAATTGCAATGACCCGTTCCCATTTCGCATATTCGACAATCTTATGCTCCCAATCTTGTCCCGGATGTGCAACTTCAGAAGGAGATACTCCTACCGCATGATATACGCTGGAAGCAGTTTTGAGATTCTCATATAATCTGGGAAAATCCATCAGACTATTACAAATGCTCACGATATGGGCGACATTTTTTCGCTTCGCTTGCTGAATAATGAGTAGTTGTTCTATCTGGTCCTCATGAATCAGACCAATGTGCGCGTGAGTATCAAATAGATGCATGTTGATTCCCAATAGTGATTAGAGATACATTCTGTTCTAGACTATGTATGAAGATACCATGAACCCCTAGTGCCGTCAAGGCACATTTATATTTGACATTAAGCGTTCTTCATGCTAGTTTAGTGGCATGCTTTTTTCCATGTAATATTTTTCACATCAAGCAGATAGGAGTATAATGAAAAATTCTAATCATATACAGGATTCTAATCATAAAAAACAGGGAGAATCAGATTTCGAGATCGTTCGCGGATATGTATATCTAGTACGAAATCCATCCTCCAACGAAATTTCAATTTGTGCGTCGCATACAAAATTGAAGCGGGGAACAAAGGTCATCGCACCCACTCGTTACGGTCTTGATTACTGTATGGTAGTCGGTAGCGCACATTCGTTTTCCGATTATAGTCCGGGATCGACTGATCCGCACGGGGCTTGCCTGCATGTGCTGGAGCCAGTCGAGTCATTTGAACCTAACGACGATTTACTTGCAGCCGGCGATCCTAAGGATTTTGGTCTTTTAGAAGAGATGCCCCAGCCTAACGAATTGTCTTTGGAATTAAATGTAGTAGAAGTCGGACAACCGGCTTGCGGTGGTTGTTTTGACCTTCATGATGAGCTGGTCGAGATAGACGGGGATATCGAGTGGATTGAGCGGGTGGCAAGCGAAGACGATGAGCGCAGAGTTCGAGAGTATTCACAGATGGAGGAAGAAGCACTCCATATCTGTCGTGAAAAGGTCCAGTATCATGCTTTGGACATGAAGCTAGTGACCGCTCACTATCTTTTTGGTGAACCGAAGATTATTTTTTTCTTCACCGCGGCAAATCGTGTCGATTTTAGAGAATTAGTGAAAGATTTGGTTTCGGTCTTTAAAGTCCGTATCGAACTCAGGCAAATCGGAGTTCGCGACGAATCGAGGGTCTTGGGAGGGCTGGCAGTATGTGGTCGTGATTTTTGCTGTCACTGCGTAACCGACAAGCTGAATCCAGTTTCGATTAAGATGGCAAAAGAACAAAATCTTTCGCTTAATTCGACTAAGATATCGGGGCCGTGCGGAAGATTATTGTGCTGTCTTTCGTATGAATACGATTTTTATTATGAGGAGAAACAAAAACTTCCGCCGGAAGGAAGCAGAATGAAAGTTCGTCAGGACTTGATGAAAGTTGCCGAAGTCAACATCCTGTCACGTAAAATCACGCTCATTGGTCCTGAAGGCCGATTTCTTTCTGTTCCATTCGAACGTATGGAATATAGCGAGGAATCGAATCGTTGGGAGATAGAGAAGCAATATCTAGATGAAATTTTGTCTATCTGATACAAATGATTATATTGACCCATTTTATTCCGTATGATATGGTGTGTATCCGTCAGTTAACACATCACTGATATACGACATCAACACATGTAGTTGTCTTTATTTTGGAGGTATTTAGGTGTTCAATAGCAGTTCCGCGGCGAAGAGAGAGCGCCAGAGTGAAAAAAGAAGAATGAGGAATCGAGAAACCAAGAGCGCTGTTCGTACGGCAGTCAAAAAATTTCAGTCTGCAGCTCTTGCAAATGATTCTGTTCTCGCAAAAGAGAAGCTTGAGGTCGCCGTCAAATTGCTTGACACGGCCAGCAGCAAGGGTGTTTTACATAGAAACACAGTATCTCGGAAGAAATCCAGGCTGTATGCTCAATACAATGCCTTGCAGAAACCTGCACAAACACTATAATTAATAGGAGAGCTATCTATGGGAACGCAAAAACTTACCAAAGCTGAAATTATTGAGAATATCCAACAAAAGTACGATAATTTGAACAAACCCGATATCCATAAAATCATCGACGAATTTTTTGAAGAAGTCAAAAGTGGTCTTGAACAGGACCGCGTAATCGAGTTGCGCGGTTTCGGAACTTTTGAAGTACGTACACGCAAGGGTCGAGAAAAAGCACGCAATCCCAAGACAGGCGATCTTGTTGCAGTCGATACTCACGGTGTGGCGATTTTCCGTCCCGGTAAAGAGCTGAAGGATTTTGTCTGGAACCTTCGACAAGAGAAGAACTAAACATCCGTGAATCTATATGAGAAGAGAGGCCTTAAATCATACGGATTTGAGGTCATTCTCCTTATTACCACAGCAGTAGTATTCTCATTCGCATTTCCTGGATTTTTATCTGAGAAGGGATTGGGGGTTCTTGGTTTTTTTGCACTCATCCCCTTATTCGCCGTGATACGGAACACCAGCTGGCCTGCTGTTCCGATATACGGGTTCTTGTTTGGATTTACATTCTATACCTGTTTCAACTATTGGCTTTCCACGTTTCATCCGCTGGCCATCCTGATTGTACCCATAATCAAAGGCGGGGAGATGATTGCGTTGTTCCCTGCCCTCAAAGCAGCCGATAAACTTTTTAAACGACACGGATACCTTGTTCAGGCAATTATTTGGACAGCATATACCTATCTCGGCCAAACCTGGTTTGCGGGATATCCGTACGGTACGGTTGCCTACAGCGCGTATCAATTTCTTCCTTTTATTCAAATCGCCGATCTCGGAGGAATCTGGATCATCAATCTCATCATGATGGTGCCCCAGACGCTGGTCGGCAGGTATGTCGGTGATGTGATTGCCGGCAAGCGAGAATCGTTTCAGTCGTTCATTCGATCATATCTATACACGATTATTCCGTATGGCGTCGTATTGCTTGCTACGTTTATCTACGGTTTCGTAATGCTCGGGATCTGGAATAGAGAGGTTCCCGACAAAATCTGGCGTGTCGCAACGGTTCAGCATTCGGCGGATTCTTGGAAAGGCGGGTATGAGACGTATAAGCGCAATTTCAATAACCTCAGAACAATGAGCCTTCAGGCACTGCAGGAAAAACCGGATATGATCATATGGTCTGAGACTGCGTTCGTTCCTTCGGTATACTGGCATACGACCTATAAGACTGATGAAGAGACGGGCAAACTGGTCGACGAGTTTGTGGCGTTCGGTAAATCACTGCCCGTTCCCTTACTCACGGGGAATCCTGAAGGTTTAGTGAAGGACGAAAGCAAGCCTCCGCTTAATGAAGACGGAAGCTGGAACCGAAAAGACTACAATACGGTTATCATGTTTGAAAACGGAGAGATAAAAGAGACCTACCGAAAACAGCATCTCGTACCGTTTACCGAACACTTTCCGTATGAGAAGCAGATGCCCTGGCTATATAATCTTCTCCTTGCCAACGATTATAATTGGTGGGAAACCGGATATGATCCTGTCGTGTTCGAAACCGATTCGGGCGTTACATTTTCGACTCCGATCTGCTTCGAGGACGTGTTCGGGTATCTGACTGCCGGATTCGTCCGCAACGGGGCAGACGTGATTGTCAACATGACGAACGATAGCTGGTCCGGAGCCGTATCGGCGGAAATGCAGCATCTTGCCATGGCGGTATTCAGATCCGTCGAGACTAAGAAAACTACGGTACGGGGCACAAACTCGGGCATGACGTGCGTCATCGAACCGAGTGGAAAGATCGTCGACCCGATGAAGCCGTTCACGAAGGGATGGAAGATATATGATGTGCCGGTCTTCACCAACGAGGACGATACGCTTTATACTCGACATGACGATTGGTTTGCCTTTGTGACGATTTATCTCTCATTCGGACTTTTAGCAATCGGAGCCGTACGAGCTCTCCTCTATCATATTCGTGCGAAACAAAAGAAGTAGTAACAAATCATGGATTATACGAATGTCTCGCTTTTTATTATCGGTACTGAACTGACTCGCGGAATCATAGCCGACCGGCACGGCCAGCTGATGGCCAATGAGTTGACTCATCTCGGCTATCATGTCAACAGAATCGTCATCGTTCCCGACGATGGTACGCTCGGTACCGTATTACGACAATGCCTTCAGGAAAGCGACATCGTTATCCTAACCGGTGGTCTCGGACCTACCAGCGACGACATGACTCGCTCGCTTGTAGCGTCGATTGCGCAAGTAGAACTAGTGAAAGACGAACAGTCCTATCAGGATTTGTACAAACGTATCGGTGATAGAATCAATGGTTCGAACAGCAGACAGGTTTACTTCCCTAAGGGATTTAGGCCGATTATTAATCCCAAAGGTACCGCTCCTGGCTTTACCGGTATAATTCCGTTTGAAAAGAACGAAAAGAAATGCGAGATTCTGTGCTATGCGATGCCAGGGCCTCCGGTTGAAATGCACGAGATGTTTTATAAACGCGTGTTGCCGGAGTTAGCGCTTTTGTCGGGACATCAGGATTACGAACGCGATGAATTTTCCACTTTTTTAATCCCCGAGTCCAAACTAGAAGAAGCTTGTGCCCTCGGTGCCGAGGAAGGACTTCAGTGGGGAACAAGAGTCCAGGAATACCGAATCAGTCTCTATATCTCAGGAGGCAGCAAAGAACGCAGATTGTCGATGAAGCAGCATATCGAGGCGATTGTAGGAATCGGTTTGGTCGAAGAAGGCGATCTTGAAGCAGTAGACATCCTCTCGCGTTACCTTGAAGACCATCATCTGACAATCAGCTGTGCCGAATCGTGTACCGGTGGTTTGGTTTCGAAATTACTTACCGATCGACCTGGCAGTTCCAAGTGGTTCTGGGGGAGTGCGGTCAGCTACGCCAACGATGCAAAGATGGACATGCTGCACGTGGATAAATCTATTATCGATACCGACGGAGCAGTCTCCGCCCGCTGTGTCGAAGCGATGGCCGAGGGAATCCGCAGACAATCGGATAGCGATTGTGCGATTGCTATTTCGGGCATTGCGGGTCCAGACGGCGGTACCGATGAGAAACCTGTCGGATTAATTTGGTTTGGTTTTGCCTCAAAAACGCAGCCGGTAGTATCTGTAAAAGTTAAAATTAGTTCGTTCGGACGGGCTTCTGTACGTAGAAGAGCTGCGGTTGCCGCTTGTTTGTTAGCTTTCAGTTACCTGAACGGTATCGATTTGCTTGACAGGGTGCGAAGCTGGCAATATATTTAATGTATCCTGCAGGACAAACTGTATTGTTTCTATTTTTCAAAGCGGGTGTTCCTGCGTATTCATACAAAACCATACGGCATTTTTGTTTTAGCACATGCCAGATCGCATTCGTTGCGACGTTTGGAGATTTTCAATGACATCTGAATATGAACAAGGTCCGGAGTTGTTCGATACTCCGCAACCGGTTGTGGTGGAGACATCACAAGAGCGTAAAAGCCCAAGACGGATTATCCGTCGCCGGGTACTCGAGTCCTCTGCCCAGCAAGTTGTGGTGAAGGTAAAACAAAGTGACAAGGTTCCTTCCGAGCCGATAGTTGCTACAATGGTCGAACAACCCCAACTGGTTGTCGAAAAGCCACCCGTTAAGGTTGAAGAACCTCAACAGCCGGTAAAAAAACGGAGAGGACGTCCTCCGCGAGCCGCTAAGGAACAAGTGAAAGAACCTGCAGCGGTGGTGGATAATCCGAAAGAGATCTCTATACCACCCGTTCAGGAAGAAAAACCTAAGAGCGAACCTAGTGTGGCTGCAGCAAGCGAACCGGCGGTTGTCGTTTCTCCCGCCCCGTCACCGTCGAACGGCAATGTTATCAATTCCGCCCAACCGAAAACTATCGGACAGTCTCAATACGGCAACCGGCAGAGAAACCAGCAGAATCACAATGCGAATCAACGTAATAACCGACAGAAGCAGCACCAGAAGAACAACTACCAGCAGCGTAGTCCGAACAAGAACCAGTTCCCCCAAGTAGAAGAAATTCCCGTTGACCAATTGGAAGAGAATCCCGATGCTCCGCGTATCACGGTCAACGATCTGTCGATGATGAATATGCATGCATTGCGTCAGAAAGCAGCCGAGTACGGATTGAACGAAGATTTTCTTCAGGATTTGAAAAAACAGGAAATCATCGTTGAGATTCTGAAAGCACATACCGCATCCAAAGGGGTCATTTTTGCCTACGGGTCGCTCGAAATACTCCCGGACGGGTATGGATTCCTTCGCTCTCCGCAAAATAATTATCTGAGCGGACCAGAAGACATTTACATCTCTCCGTCCCAGATAAAACTGTTTAATCTTAAAACCGGAGATACGGTCGAGGGACAAATCAGGTCCCCCAGAGATGCCGAACGATTTTTTGCAATGATGCGTGTTCAAACAATCAACTACGACACACCTGCAGTAGCAAAGACAAGAGTCTCGTTCGACAGTCTTACGCCGCTGTATCCGGATGTCAGATTGAATCTTGAAACGGAGGAAGGAGATATCTCGACCCGTATCATCAACTTGTTTTGTCCGATCGGAAAAGGTCAGCGTTCGCTTATCGTTGCTCCTCCCCGAGCCGGTAAGACGATCCTTATGCAAAAGATCGCCAATGCCATCAGCGCCAATCATCCCGAGGTCTACCTTATGGTGCTGTTGATTGACGAACGGCCCGAAGAAGTCACCGATATGCGTCGTACGGTTCACGGAGAAGTTATCGCCTCGACCTTTGACGAGCAGGCTACCCGACACGTATCGGTTGCAGAAATGGTAATCGAGAAAGCTAAACGGTTAGTCGAGCACAAGCGCGATGTAGTAATTCTTCTCGATAATATTACACGTCTGGCCAGAGCCTATAACCAGACAGTCCCAGCTTCAGGGAAGATTCTTTCGGGAGGTGTCGATTCTAACGCACTGCACAAGCCAAAAAGATTTTTAGGAGCAGCAAGAAATATCGAGCACGGTGGAAGTCTTACGATTATTGCCTCAGCCCTGATCGAGACTGGGTCCAGAATGGACGAAGTAATATTCGAAGAGTTCAAGGGAACCGGAAATAATGAAATCGTACTCGACAGGAGAATGTCTGAACGCCGTTTGTTTCCTGCACTCAACATTAAGAAATCAGGTACGCGCCGTGAAGACTTATTATTGACGGCGGAAGAAAACGCTAAGATCTGGGCGTTGAGAAATGCCATCAATCCGATGGATGATATCGAGATGACCGAACTCCTGATTGACAAAATGAAGAAAACAAAGAATAATGAAGCGTTTTTACGCTCCATGAATACCGGTGTTGTGTAAGATCGACGGTTTTGGAGCAAGCGATGAAATGAATTCTTCTGTCAAGGCACTGACCGTAGCAGAAGAGGCAACATAGAACCATTGGAGGAATCGTATGAAAGAGGGCATCCACCCCAAATATGAACTGACGAAAATCACGTGTGCTTGCGGCAACGTATTCGAAACCAAGTCGACTGTTAAGAATCTGGAGGTTGAAATCTGCAGTGCATGCCACCCGTTCTTCACCGGGACCCAGAAGCTGGTCGATACGACCGGAAGAGTCGAACGATTCAAGAAAAAATACGGGATTTCCGACTAATTTTCAAATATTAGGATTTCTGGTACACAAGCCGCTCCTTTTGTGGAGCGGTTTTTTTATTGCAATCCCTTTGATATTGACCTAAGATTGAACAATAAAAGCGATATGAAGGACATAAACGAATTACATCAGTCGGAATTTGAAATAAAACCTCAGGTCATCGTGGTTGTCCCAGGCATTCATACGTTGTTGGGAGAATTTTCCGATTATTGCAAAGGATTCAGTCTCTGCGGAGCTTCACCCCATACCTTGGAAGTCGCCGCATCGTTGAGAAACGACCAAAATGCACGTCTGATCTCGAGTCAGCAGAACGACCGCAAGCGGTTTAACATCCAAAACCTGAAATATCGTCGTGAAGACCGATGGGCGAACTACGCGAAAGGTGTGATGGCAACCTTTTCAAAACGCGGCTATACAGTATCGGGAATCAATATTTCGATTACAGGAAGTCTGTTGAAACACGAGGGGAATATCCTTTCCTCTGCCATCTGCATGGGATGTGCCATGGCAATGAACCATTTGTTCGACATCCACCTACCACTTGATGAGATTGCCGCAATCGCATATCTGTCTTATTCTTCCTTCTGTGGCGAACACGGGCGGTTTATCACGTTTTTAGCAATGGCAAATGCACGTGAAGCTTCTCTCATGCTATTCAATGTCCAACATCTTACTTGGGAATATATCCCGTTCCCTCCGCTTTCGTCTCCAATCGTGTCACTTATCGTGGAAAGTAAAATTTCTCCGTATGCGCTTCGTGAAGAATTGTCAATTAAGCATCGCGAGAGCAAATTGGTTTTTGAAAAGCTAAGGATTTTATTCCCGACCGGGTTGTTACGCGACATTCCTGACCAAGAAATCAAAGATTCGTCCGTACCGCTGAGCGAGGATGAGAAGCGTTCTTGCATGTACGTCCTTTCGGAGAGCCGCCTTGCGCGTGAAGGTGCGCGTCTGCTTGCACAAAATGATATG
>Ga0265294_10008492_pt1 | contig 11981 bp, 9 predicted proteins | sample MunlanPumphouse3_FD_192504 | JGI IMG/M metagenome (GOLD analysis project Ga0265294, IMG submission 192504) | Groundwater microbial communities from a municipal landfill in Southern Ontario, Canada - Pumphouse #3 | ecosystem: Environmental > Aquatic > Deep subsurface > Groundwater | place... | reverse complement strand
TTTGGACTCAAACATTTTATTTGGTGCCATATTTATCCTCATTTCTTTATTTTTTTAAATATGCATGCTCCTAAGCAAGCAAGTTTTATATCTAGGTGATAGGGAAGGCCTTCGAAACTGCCTTTACCAGTTTTTAAAGGCAAACCATTGTATTGGCCCCAGCCACCATAAACATCTTTGTCAGAATTGAACAACTCTTCGTATGTTCCTTCTTCTAGGAATGGTAAACGGATCGACTCATAGAAGTTTGTTGTCATATTAAAGACGAAAACTAAGGTTTCATCTTGATATTTTCTTTGAAAAGCAAAAACTGATTGATCAGCGTTATCGACCATCAGCCAACGGAAAAGCTCTGGATTATGCTCTTGCATATGCATCGCTTTTTCACCTTGATAGATACGATTGAGATCACGAATCAAGCGCGAAACTGAATCGTGTTTTGGATAAGATTTCAGATTCCAAGGAAGAGATTTATTTTCATCCCATTCATCAAAGCTTGCTAATTCGTTACCCATGAAATTGAGTTTTTTGCCAGGATGAGCAAATTGGTAAGTATATAGATTCCTCACTAAGGCGAATTTTTGTTCATAATCGCCCCACATCTTATTGATAATCGTGCCTTTTCCGTGAACTACTTCATCATGAGAAAGAGGTAATAAGAAATTATCGCTATAGAAGTACGCCATCGAAAAAGTCAGTTTGTGATGGTCATATTTTTTATAGACGGGGTCTTTGGAATAATACTTTAAAGTATCATTCATCCATCCGAGATCCCATTTATAATCAAATCCCAGACCACCTTGCTCAGTCGGCTTGGTAGTACCAGCGAAAGCTGTGCTATCTTCGGCAATCATCATCACTGAATCATGAGCGATATGGATCTTGCCGTTCAAACGTTTAATAAACTCGACCGCTCCTTCATTTACTCCATTGGATACATCGCCGTTGTAATAGATGATATTGCTGACCGCGTCGACTCTTAGTCCATCGAAATGGAAATAGTCGATGAAATAATTCATCGCGCTCATCAAAAAGCTTCTAACTGGGTCTTTTCCTAAATCAAATTGGAGCGATCCCCAAGGGGATACTCTCCATTTGTTAGAGTATTCAAACAATTTTGTGCCATCGTATTCCGCTAAAGCCCATTTGTCTTTGGCGAAGTGAACGGGAGCAAAATCAAGAATCGTGCCAATTCCCGCTTGATGAAGACGGTCAATCAGACTCATCAATTGGAATGGATTGCCATAACGAGCATCAATTGAGAAGAATCCAGTCGCTTGATATCCCCAGCTTCCATCAAATGGATATTGCACCAAAGGCATGAATTCAACATGCGTGAAACCATTGGAAGTAATGTATTTAATGAGAGGTTCAGCAATTTCTTCATAAGATAATATGTGTCCATCGCTGGCTTTTCCCACCCATGAACCCAAATGCATTTCATAAATGGACATCGGTTGATCAAAATTACGGGTTCTTTTTCTTAACCATGAATCATCATGCCAAGCAAAGGAACGATTATCGAATAATTTGCTGCATGTTCCAGGACGATTTTCGCTATAAAAAGCAAAGGGGTCGATTTTATCGACATATTTTCCCTTTGCGTTTTGGAAATGATATTTATAGGTGAGATAGTTTGATAGAGAAGGAATAAAAATTTCCCACACTCCACTATCATCAATTTTGTTCATTTTATGAGCATCGTAATTCCAGCCATTCCATTCACCAATAACGCTAACATCGCTCGCGCTTGGAGCATATAAGCGGAATATCACGCCGCGTTTACCATCAGCATCTTCGGAAAAATGAGCACCAAAATAATTGTGAGCTTCAATGCTTTGTCCCATTAAGAAGTCATAAAGTAAACCAAATGCCATATTTTATTGTCCTCCACTGCGACCAACTATAGTTTATATAGTTTTACTATATCGCACAAGTTTTATAAAAATTATCAAAAAAATATATAGATATTAGTGAAACAAACGCTGAAGAAAATAAAAAGGAGACGACTAATCGTTTCCTTTTTTAATCGAAATTTTTATATTTAATATACGATTGAAACGCGCGACAGCGTGACGCTGCTATCGGTAACACTGTCAAATACTAGATAAGATGCATCAGACAGATAAGCAGGCTTTTCATCATCGCTAGGTTTAACGAAGGTGTATTGCATAATCTCATAAGAATTTAAATTGCTTGATAGCAATGAACGGTATTGATAGACCAATCCTTCTTTGACGATTTCTTCATTTTCTTCACTGCCATTTAAATAGGTTTCGAATTCAATGAATAGATTATTATAGAAAATCGTTAAATCATCTAAGAAATCTTCTAATAGACCAAGCCCTGTAAATGTCATAAACATTTCATTCGCGCTAAAGTTTTCAAGATATGTTGGTTCTACTTCAAATCGGAAATCATTATCATCCGGATCTTCATAGGATTGTTCGTTATCTTTGATGTACTCGCTTCCATTCCATTCATAAATTGAAACTTTATTTTTTTTGACGCCTTCTTCTATCTCTAGTGCGGCATTGACCGTAGTAGTTTCGCTTGCGGTATTAATTAATTTGGAACCGCTTACAATGTCTCCAACCTCATCGAGTACTTCCTCGCTTACAGTGAGTACAGTACTTATAGAATAGGTTAAAGTTCTCAAAATAGTAGAATCAGTTTCGCTCTCGACAAAAACGAAAGAATAGTTTTCATCAATTTTCGTCGTAGTAGTGACGTTCGTTTCGTTATCAAAGTCTTTGGAGACACTGAATAAATCATATGATTCAGACCATGTTTTTACTGTGGTTTCAACGGTTTGGCCTAAATCTTCACTGATAGAAAGAGTGGAATAAGACATTAAATTAGTGAACTTTTCACATTCGTCGTAGTCTTCTTCTGAACCATCAACAAAATCGATGTCATTTTTATAGGTATAGGTTTCAGTGGTATTAATGGTTTCTGGATCTTCTTCATCTGGAATAACAGTAGATGAATAAGCAAGAGAAGATGAATACCTGTTTTTTAAAATTTGAACTTTGTCTGCGTCCTTAATTTCATTTTGGTAAGCAAAGCTTAAAGCACTACCTTTCTTCTCGCTAACCCAGCGGTCAATTGAGCCACTCGATAGTGTGAATGATTCAGTGGTGACATTCTGATCATCATCAATTTCTGAGCGATTAATTGTGATATTGTCGCCAAGATCAAAAACACGAGTTTTTTGAGTGTCTAACTCTTCTTCTTCAAAAAATGAAACAAATTTCTCATGGCTGAAAACAGCGGATCCTCCGTAGCTACACCCTGCTAAAAGGGAAACAAGAGAGAGCGATAAACTAGCTAATAAACGCTTTTTATTCATAAATACTCTTACTTACCTCCATTAATTGCTAAAACATAGCATGATAGAAAACCATGATATAGAGCAAAGATGATATAAATCACATAACCAACTAATAATTCCTGCGCGGCGGAATAGGCAAAATCGTATGGAAGAATCCATAATCGAGCAAGAGAAATGATCAGTACTGCTAGAGAAATAAAAGCAGATATAAAGGTTAATACTGAAGCAATTGTTTGAGTCACCTTTAGGTTTGGCCAAACCATCATAATGATTAGGCTAGCGATTAAACAAACAATGGATAGAATTAATCCAATAAACGGAATTAAAATTGTCGAATTGGCTTGTACAATTTGTACAAAGGTCATCGTATTGCCCTGGAAGAGATAAGTATAGGAATAGAACGGCGATAAAATAGCGGCGAAAAACAAACCGATTGAGACAATCGTCCCAAATATCGCTAGACGATAAGTTTTCCAAGGAGTTAAAGCTGTATGCATAATTTACCTCCTATTAACCTTTCACCGCTCCAGCGGTAACACCCTCGACATAGTATTTTTGTAAGAACATAAATAATCCGACAATTGGAATGCCTACGCAAACACAGCCGGCGGCGAAACGAGTGAATAAGCTGGCGTCAGATTGTTCACCGAAAAGAAGTGAATAAAGTCCAACCGAAACTGTCCAACATTCAGGAGCACCATCTCCGATGATAACTTTGGCAAAGATGAAATCCATCCATGGTCCAGTAAAGGCCATTAAAGCGGTGTAAATAATGATAGGTTTGGACATCGGTAAAATAATCTTTAAGAAGATTTGGAAGTTGGAACAACCATCTAATTTAGCGGATTCAACAAGAGAGGTCGGTAAAACATCAAAGAAGCCTTTAGCGACTTGGAATCCCATACCAGCTCCAGCTGAATAAGCTAGGATTAAGCCTAAAATATTCATATAGGCTAATTCAGATGTGTTTCCCGCTAAACCAATAGATTTGAGTAAGAAATAGACGGCAATCATCGACATGAAACCCGGGAATAACCCAAGAATCATCGTGACGTTCATCAACGGTTTTCTCATCTTGAAGCGAAGCTTTGACATACAGTAGGCAACAGACAAGACTAAGAAAGTTGAAATAACACAGGACACAACAGCCACTATCAATGTGTTAAGCATCCAAAGTGGAAAAGCGTATTTAACGCTATAGAAAGTGCCGGTGAATAAATTGATAAAATTATCAAAGCCGATTTTGTTAGGGAAGTAGTTGCTAACAACGATTCCCACCAAGTCTCCATCGGTGTTAACCTCGGTTCTAAAAGCGGATAGGACAATCCAAAGAATTGGAACAATCCACACTAAAGATAGAAGAACTAAGCCAAAGTAAGAGAGGGTTTTGGAAATAATCTCATTGGTTCTTTGTGAAAAATGAAGACCTTTGAGTTTCAAATCTTTTTTCATTATTGGAATGTGTCCTCCTCTTTATATGCTTTACTGCGGCGATAAGCGATGAGAGTAATTGTGGCGGTAATGAGGAAGGTAAAAATACCAATAACTGCGCCTGTATTATACTCTTGGTTATCGATAGTTAATTTATAGAGCCAGGTGACAAGCAAATCAGTTTCGCCAGCCTTATATGTTCCACCCGTCACAGTTGGTCCACCACCAGTTAATAAGAAGATGGTGTTAAATGAGTTGATGTTTCCAACAAAGGAAGAGATCAAATAAGGAGTAGTAACGAAAATGATATATGGGAAGGTAATTTTGAATAGCATCTTAGGTTTTGAAGCGCCATCAACACGAGCTGCTTCATATAAATCGGCCGGTATGTTCATTAAAATCCCGGAGGTCATCAGCATGGTATAAGGTATACCAAGCCACATATTGATTAAAATAACCATGAACTTAGCAATATAAGGGTTATCGCCAGTTGTGTTAAGCCCCAAGAAGCCAATGGCGGAATCAATCCACCCTAAATTCATCAATATCTGATTAACTGGCCCTTGTCCACTTAGTAGGTTTCTCATTGCAAGAAGCGAGATGAACTGAGGAATGGCAATCGTTAAGATAAAGATTGTGCGGAATACTTTCTTAAAGCGAATACCTTTCTTATTAATAAGAACGGCGAGTAAAATGCCACCAAAATAGCATGTGAAAGTCGCGAAGACTGCCCATACCATTGTCCAACCCAAGACAGGGAAGAAACGGGCACTTATTTCTCGTCCGAGAGAAGTATTTCCTTGGAAAATATCGATGAAGTTTGTGAAACCATTCCAGTGGAATAGATTCTTGTAATATATGTCAGTAGCCGCGTTCATATCAAAATCGTTATATGTAGTGAACGCGATGGAAATCATAAATATAGTTGGAATAACGGTGAACAACAAAGCTGCGATTGCGGTTGGAGTGAGCATTAAGAAATGGAATCTATTATCTAGTAACGATGCCATATCTTGTTTGAAGGTTGTTGGCTTGCGGCCAGCCTTTCTATCTTGATCACTCTTGTAAGAGCTTTTGATGTTTGAAATCCAAATAATGAAATAAAGGATAATGATTGCAATGGTCACTAATCCAAATAAAAGGAGAAGTTTTGAATCATCAGCTTCAATTTTTGTAGGTGGGTTGGGTGGATTAAAAATAGTTTGAGAGATTGGATTACCTTCCAAGGCTAGATTAGCCAAGGCTTTCCAGCCATAAGGAGTGTTGTTAATCTCTGGACATAAAACCATAAATAGCACAAAAGCAATTTGAGAAATTAAGAACAGAAATCCTTTAATAAATTGCTTGTGAAATAAGTTTCCTACTCCACAAAAGAAGAAGGATAGTTTGGTCCCAACGCTTCCGTCGACAAAGATTTGATACATATTCTTAAAAGCTCGTCCTATTGACAAGCCGAGCTTTTTAAAGAATAAACCAATGCTTTTCCCAACGTTAGTGAAGAAATGCCCTACTGCTTTACACGCGACAAGAAAAATATTTTTCTTTTCTTTCCCTGTTTCAGGGGATGGTGTTTGGACAATAGCCATGCATTATCTCCTTTCTTACCATTTAAAATGGTGAAAAATTAGTTTGATAATTAAATAACGTCTGAAGGTAAATCTTCCGGAATTGATTCTGGAAGTTTTCCCTTTTGCCAAATGTATTCCATATTGAAGAGAGTCTCTCTTAAGGATCTTAATGTATCAAAATCGCCTCCATTGTTGATGATAGCGTTTCGATATAGTTCTGGTCCAGTCTTGGAATAGTAATAAGTATTGAGTGTTCCAGTGACGAATGGTTGAGGAATACCATAAGCAGCCATTGAAGTTTGTGCAACTGCTAAATCATAAATGGTTTCTTCAACTTGATCTTGAATATCAGCAATGTCTTCAGCAGCACCTAAATAAGCTGGGACGTTTGCACATTCGATAAAGGATTGTAATTGAATTTCCTTGCTGGATAAGTGAGCAATAATTTCTTGCATGTATTCGTATTTCTTTGGGCTAGCAGCATAGTTCATCATTAAGCATTTGCAATCAGCAAAGGTTCCGCCTTGCATGACAGTTCCTTCGACAACTGAACTTAAACCTTCGACATCACTAGTAGCTAATGTATAAGTAGGAATTAATGTGATTCCAGTGTTGCTAACACCGATTGCGTCGGTGAATGCATCGTAGTGCCAAGCACCACCAACCATGCTGAGAACAGCGCCATTAGCGACGTTGACAGCCCAGTTACTATCGGTTGGCATTAATCCGCCATTTGGTAGATTGAAAACACGTTGTGCCCATCTTAAGTTAGCGATAGTATCATCGCCTTGAGCATAGCAATTGTTCTTATCAAGATTTTTATAAATCTTTAAAGAGGTGTAATTATTGGAAGCGTTAACCGCTAATAAGTTAAATGAATAGTTAAATCCATCAGTACCAACGATTGTAAAGGCTTTGGTAGAAGAACTCTTTGCTGATGCTGCTGACATCAAACCTTCAAAGGTGGTAGCTTGTTCTGGAGTAACATATTCTTTGTTGTAATAAAGAAATAAGGCTTGTGAAATGAATGGAACACCATACAAATTCTCTTGGTCTGCATAGGTTGAATAAACAACATCGAGGAAAGAGGCGGGGTTGTCATTTGTTACTTGATCAATTAAAGCTTGATTGGTAAATGGATAAGCGAGACCTTTCTCAACTAATTTACCAATGTTGTCGTGAGCGGAAACAATGATATCACCACAAGCGGTGTTATCAGTGGTCATTGCGCCACCAATACTTCCAGTATCAACTCCAGTTACAGCAATGCTGTATTTGAAATCAGGATGTGCTGCGATATACTCATCGCAAATCGTTTGATAAAAAGCCGCGGATTCATTTCCGACCCAAATCGTGATAACGGTGCTTTCGCCACAACTTACTAAAGGTAAAGTTATGCCAGCGAGAAGAACTGCAGTCATCAAAATCTTTTTTGATTTCATAATTATCTCCTATATTTTGTCCTTCAAAGAAGAAGGTTCATAAATAGTATATTTTCACTAAAGAAAAAATACAACCACAAAAACACGCATAGTGCGCGCACGCGAGAAAAAAATGAAAAATACGATTAAATTTTGTTTGAATCTTCGTCATCAATGACTAACGGAACGAAGGTTTTTTTATCAATTAATTTAGTACCTGTAATAAGATCATGAAGCGTTCTTCCGCTTTTTGATAAACAAGAAATAATTAAAAAGATGACTGGGACAATGAAAAATGTATATAATCCAAAAAATAAAAATGGCAAACATCCATCGATAATAAGAATGATGAGAAATCTAAATAAAACTTGATACCATCTAGCTCTAGATTGATAGCGAACAGCAAAGAGTTGTTCTTCGGAAAAGAGTTGCCCGATTGTGGCGCGCCGTTTATTTAGTAAAGGTACTGCGAGAAGAAAGATTCCCAGAGTCACAGTTCCACACAAAACATTTATTCCATAGTTAATTAGATCTTTATCAAATGTGAGATTTCCATATGTAGAATTATCTTTTAGGGTTTGGACATAAGTGTCATAAATTTCTTGAGTTGGTTCAGTAATGTTTACGACAACATAAGTTTGTTCTTCTTCATCAGTGTATTTTAGATAACCTTCATAATCATCAACGTTTTCCGGAGTAATAATAATTTTTTCGCCATATCCCGTTTCGAGCTTGGTCATATCCTGGATTTCCATGATTTGGTTTTGATATTGTTTGAAGGTATTCGAGATGGGGGTGTTCATACAGATGAAGAAACAAAGCCAATGGCATAAAAAAATGAGGCAAACATCGATTAAACCACCACCAAGTCGCTGCATAAAATGTGGTTTCACATTTTGGATAATCGGCTCGCCGTTATTGACTGGTTCATTCAAAGTAGAATCATTCATCATAGTGACATTATAAAACAAAAGATGGATATGTATACCCATCTTTTTATTATTGTTTAATCGGAATTTAGCAAAGTCTCATGTCAATTTCGGCTTGCCAAACTTCAATATTTTCTCCCTGTATTCCTACCTTAACGGATGATTCCTTAAAGTCAGGATCAATTTCGACGAGTAATGGTTGTCCGCTGACATCTAACAACGCGTATTTTTGATTTCCGTAATCAACCACTTTGGTCACAGAAGCTGGGATGCCCCCTTCAGCGACTAAGTGAATAGCTTTTCTATCAAAGACATATTTGTATATTTTCTTGTAAGAGTCATTGCCTTCAATAGCATTGATTTTGAAACCATTATTTTGAGGAGCGGGAATATGAACTGATTCAATATTATAGAAGAAACTTAAGGTACGTTCGCCATCAATTTTGACATCTTTCTTAGTGAAGGAACCAAGCAATGATTCTTGTTTTTTGATTGGTGAGAGAGCAACTTTATCTTCCACTACTAGTTCAACCTTATCGTTAGCGATGGAGAAGTGATAATCATCTCCAGCCTTCACTTTGTCATCAACAAGAGCGAAGAGATAACGATCACCATATTCAAGATAAGCTAAATGTTGAGATTCAACTTCTTCAACATAGTGAACTTTGAGTTGGAAGTCTTTGCCCGGAATAATTGCAGATGGAGGAATTTCCATTGAGAATGAAGCCACTCCCTTTAAAACTTCTTCAAAAGCTTGAGGAAGAGCAACTTTTTGAGATAAGAGGACCATGTGCCCATTTTCTATAGAGGCTTTTACTTGAGTAAAGTCTGGAATTGGACTCATAAGAGTAATTTCAGTTTCTTTATTAAAGAAATGTATTTTATCGTGATCAATTGCTAAATTAATGACTTCTCCAGATTCGAATGGAGTACTTTCAATGGTTTTGATGGTAATGTTTTTACCAACATCTTTTAAGGTAAAGTCATCACTACCTAAGCCAATTTCGCCATAGACAATACTTTCGTTTCCGAGACGTTCAACAGCGTTCACACGGCATTTTAAACCAGTTGGTTTGCTGCTAATTTTGATGTGTTCTGGACGAATGCCAAGAGTGACAGCGACTTCACCATGAATATATCTATCGTGAACTTTGCTGACTTTTTCGAAAGGTAATTCAACCTTGCTTCCTTCAATAAAGCCCATATTAACAACATCGCCTTCACGTTTTAAAGTAACATCAAAGAAATTCATTTGTGGGCTTCCGATGAATCCGGCGACGAATTTATTATATGGTTTATTGTAAAGGGCCATTGGAGTATCAATTTGTTGAACATAGCCGAGTTTCATAACAACAATGCGAGTACCCATGGTCATCGCTTCAATTTGATCGTGAGTGACATAAATAAAGGTAGTCGCTAATTTTTTATGAAGCTTAGTAATTTCTGTTCTCATTTGAGCGCGGAGTTTAGCATCGAGGTTACTTAATGGTTCATCGAGTAAGAATACTTTTGGATCACGAACGATGGCTCTTCCAAGAGCGACACGCTGTCTTTGACCACCAGACATTGCTTTTGGTTTACGGTCAAGATAGTCTTCAATATCCAATATTTTGGCGGCTTCCATAACTTTTTCATGGATGACTTCTTTTGAGACATGGCGGTTTTTCAAACCGAAGGCCATATTTTCATAAACAGTCATGTGAGGATATAGGGCGTAGTTTTGGAACACCATGGCGATATCTCTATCTTTTGGTTCCATATCATTGACGAGAGTGTCTTCAATGAATAAATCTCCCGCGGTAATTTGTTCAAGACCGGCAATCATACGCAGAGTGGTTGATTTTCCACAGCCAGATGGGCCAACGAAAACAATGAACTCTTTGTCCTGAATGTCGATGTTGAAGTCGTTAACCGCTTTGTGACCATTGTCATAGACCTTGTAAATGTGACTAAGTCTTAAATTTGCCATATAACCTCCTATGGGATTAGCGTAGTGTTACTAATCATTATTTTAACTTGTTTTTAATGAAATAAAAGTGTTATCTATTTTCATCTGCTGGGGAAAGAGAGACTCCGTGGCTCTCTAAATAGAGAATAATTTCGTTGCTGCCTTTGATGTGCGAAGGCATAACGCAGAAGCGCTTTTTCTTTGAATAGATGATGTACATTTCGTCTACCAAAACAATTTTTTTAATTTTTTCAAAAGGTAGAACCTTTTTGAGAAACAATATGCGATTGATTAAACAATTGTTTTTAACTTCAACATAATGGAAGAGTTGATCGAGTAAGACCACAATTCCAATCACACTAAATAAACCGGCAAAAATGTAGACGAGAATGGCTATTATAATAACTGATCTATCATAGATAAAATAGCCAAGAACTGCTAAAGAAACTACGATGTCGACAGCTAAAAAGATGAGTAAACCTTTAATTGGATATGTTCTCAACTTTTTCTTTTTCATTAGCTCACTCTTTTTAAAACGATTGATGTATTGGCTGGTAAGAATAATGATGAAATCTGAACCCCTATTGACGAATTCAAAGTATTGGAGAACATAATCTCATAAGTTCCGCCAAGAGCGACAGTAGCACTATTCAAGGCATGAATGACATACAAATCACCTTCAGCCGTATTTAAGTGATAGGAGATTTGTCCCGTTGTATTATTTCCAGTTAATCCAGAAATCGCTGCTGTAATTTCAGCACGTGATGAAAGAGTTAACTGTGATGTTGCTTTGCGATAGGCAATTAAATCTTTGAACCACTCAAACATTTCAAGGTTAAAAACTTTCAAAGAGTAATCCATGTTATTGATTAAATCACCTACGTTGTAGGAGTTTCCTGAATATTTAGTTGTTCCGTTATCATCATAAGCTTTGGTTCTAAGGAAATCTTCGCCCTCTTGCATAAAAGGAACACCTTGAGCAGTGAAGACCACCATTTCAGCTTGAGAATAGACACTGCCAAGAGAACGCGAACCAATTTTTCCAATGACTTGATCATATAAAGTGTAGTTATCGTGACAAGAAACATAGTTGATAACTTGCTCTGGTTCGATTGCTTTAGCGCTGCTACCAAATACGCCTTCAATACCAGGTAAAATGCCAGAAGCGTTAGTAGATAAACCACATACCCAGCCAAGACCAGGAGCGTTGTCGCCGCGAACAGCGTTACGAATGACGTCATTAAAGGCGCCAACATAGTTGCCATCTCCGGCAAAATAGGATTGAGATAAGCTAGATTGAAGGGTTTGTTGAGATGTTAAAGCAGTACTTGAAGTCCCGCCTTTAAGTTT
>Ga0265294_10008488_pt1 | contig 11987 bp, 16 predicted proteins | sample MunlanPumphouse3_FD_192504 | JGI IMG/M metagenome (GOLD analysis project Ga0265294, IMG submission 192504) | Groundwater microbial communities from a municipal landfill in Southern Ontario, Canada - Pumphouse #3 | ecosystem: Environmental > Aquatic > Deep subsurface > Groundwater | place... | reverse complement strand
ATTGAAAATTATGTATGATATTTTATTAATAGGAAACTTAGCACCTACAAATATTATTAGTTTTAATGATGTTGAAGCGGAGCTTCGTTTAAAAGGACATTCTGTAATAAATCCAGTTCGTAGATTTACTCTACAAATGAATAACACCAAGTATTTTACTCGTAGATATTTAGAATCTATTACACAATGCTCAGCTGTATATTTTATGCCCGATGCTCATAATTTTTCAAATATCAAAACATTAATTGCTGCTATAAAAGCCCTAGAAATTATTGAATACAATATTTATAATAAAAAAGGGCAAATATTTTATGCTCAAGATCCTGAGTTTTCTAAAGACGAAATTTCTGAACATATAAATTATTAAGCTATGAAAAAATTATTCGAACCAATTTTCCCCGACCTGACAAAACCATATTTAATAAATGGTTTTTCGCAAATGCAAATCATTGAAACCGAATGGGTAATGCGTAAACATGAAATACGCAAAGTCTTATCTGCTTTCCTTAGACAACGTGAAGCTGCTTATAAAGCTTACGATATGCTAACGATTGAAAGAGCCCACGCATTTATAACGATGAAAGCAGAGCTTAAAAATATTACTGCTTTGTATAGCGAAAAATACATCCTTTCGTTAAAAGCTTTTTTAACAAAATGCCAGCAATTTATGCCTTTCGATGAAAAACTATTCCAAACTTGGGAAAAACGTTTTGAAAAAATAAATAAATACTGCGACAAATTTTTAACTAACGCTCAAAAAACAAAATGAAAAACACACTCTACAAACTAGACCACATCCGTACATACTCAGGGCAATATGTGAATCTGTTAGACCCACACGCAGACACAATAAACCTTTACGACATTGCTCACTCCTTATCAAACCAATGTCGGTTTGCAGGGCATACAACACATTTCTATTCTGTTGCCGAACATTGTCTCAATTGTGCAGTAATGGGCGAGCCTAAAATTCGCCTAGCATTACTTATGCACGATGCTGCTGAAGCTTACCTTTTGGACATCCCTCGTCCACTTAAGGCTCTTATGCCACAATATGAGGACATGGAAGATAAATTCTTAAGAGTGATTTCTAAAAAATTTAAATTTAAATATCCTTTCGACAAAGAAGTGATTGATATTGACAATTTTATGCTAGAATATGAGTGGAATAATTATGTAAATAACCAAACCAACTCTTTATATTCTACAGCAAAATCACAAAAATATGTTGAAGAATCTTTTATAAAAATTTATCACCAACTTATCGAAGGATCTATAAACGCTACTGCTCCGTTAAATAATCATATTTATTTTTAATCTAAAAATATATAATTATGCCTGAATTTATATTAATTACAAAATCTTGTCCCTCTCCACCAAAATACATTCATAGAGATGTCGATTTAGCTATTGCAGAAGCTATTAGATTATCTAATCTTTATGACGAAGATATTATTATTGCCGAAGTTGTTGGAAGAATAAAACGTGTAGAAATACCAGTTACAGAACGTAAAGCACTACTATATCCTAACGATAGACTTAATAATTTAAAAACAAACGACGATTTACCTTTTTAACATTTTATTATGACAAAAATACAATGGACTGATAAAACATGGAATCCCTTTACTGGATGCTCTAAAGTTAGTGCTGCATGTGATAATTGCTATGCCGAAAAAATGGCATTACGCTTAAAACAGATACCTGCTACTGCAGAAAAATATAAAAACGGTTTTACCCCTACATTCCATTACGACGAATTACACACCCCTAGTAAATGGAAAAAACCACAACGTATTTTTGTGGTATCAATGGGCGACATATTTCATTCCTATAATTCTACTTTAGAAATTGGTTCGGTGTTCGAAGTCATGTTGAAGGAAAACCAGCATACATATTTTATCCTTACAAAACGTCCTCAAAATATGAAGCAATTTCTTAAATGGTTTCACTCATATAATCATACTTCATATAATGACTTTACACATATTTGGTTTGGCGTTACTGCCGAAAACCAACAAATGGCGAATAAAAGACTTAAAATATTATGTTCAATTCCCGAAGTTAATAAATTCGTATCAATAGAACCAATGCTAGGACCTATTAATATTATAAAATGGCTGCCAAAAAATGATAAACAAAAACAAACACACAACCTTTTAAGCTGGGTTATTGTTGGGGGCGAAACTGGTAATAATGCACGACCAATGCACCCACTTTGGGTATCGTCAATTTTAAAACAATGCGAAAAAACACTTGTCCCATTCTTCTTTAAATCATGGGGAAAATGGACATCATTTTTCTCATATAAAAACAATAATACAAGAGTCGGGATACCCCGTGGATACTATTCATCTTTTTTAGATTGGAGTCAAAACGTCAACACATCCTCAAAAGATATATTAGTTGATACAAATGGCAAAATATGCGAAAACGCATATGATATGAAATCAGCGATATATCCTGTTATTGTATTATCTCCAATACGTACATTACCAAAACATATTATTCGAGAGAATAATCTTATAGACGGACAAACTTATATCCAAAAACACAACCACTCATTTAATCAATAAAAAATTAAGCGTTAATTAGAACCAATCTAAATAATAATAAGAATGATCGACATTTCCAGAATAATTGACCTACCAATAGTTTCAGTAATTGAGAAATATATAACTCTAAAACGTAATGGTGCAAACTATAAAGCATGTTGTCCATTCCACGATGAAAAAACAGCCTCATTGGTTGTTTCTCCATCAAAAAATATATACAAATGTTTTGGTTGTGGTAAAGGTGGCGGCGGCATTAATTTTGTTATGGAACATCAAAAATTAGAGTTCTGGGATGCCGTAAAATTAACTGCAAAAAACCACGGGATAGATCTCCCAGAACGAAAAATGAGCGACGAAGAGCGTGTAACTCTAAACAATAAAGATAACCTCCGTAAAGTAAATAAAATTGCCGCTGCATTTTTTGAACAAAATCTTTATAAACCCGAAAACAAAAAAATACTAGATTATGCTTTATCTCGTTGGGATGCCGAAACTATTAGAATGTTTGGAATTGGATATGCTCTTGACGATTGGCACGCTCTCGAAAAACACTTAACAGCTCAAGGTGTTAAAAGAGATTTTCTTATTAATAGCGGATTAATAGGTATTAGCTCAACAGACCATACAAATACTTTCGATTATTTTCGCAATCGTCTTATAATTCCAATACTTGATCATTTAGGTCGTAATATCGGTTTTACTGGCAGAGCTTTTAATGATAAAGATGCAAAATACTTTAATACAAAAGAAACTCTTATATTCAAAAAAGGCGAAATGCTTTTTGGTTTCAACACTGCTCGCAGACACATTCTCGAACGTCGACTCGCAATTTTAGTCGAAGGCAATGTAGATGTAATTAAAATGCATCAAATTGGTGTTAACGAAACCGTAGGTTCACAGGGTACTGCATTAACATCTAATCAAATTAAATTACTTCAAGATGCTGCCGACAGCGTTACTATTATTGGCGATAATGATAACGCTGGGAAAATAGCGGTTATCAAAAATGCTAAAGCTTTAATTACTTCGGGCCTTTTTGTAAACGTAATTCCGCTAATCTCTGAAGAAGGCGAAAAAGCAGACCCTGACTCAATGTTTACATCAAAAAAACAATATAACGATTATGCTAATGACAACATACAATCTTTTATTTTATGGTATGCCCACGATAAAAAAGCTAAAAGCAAATCATCTGATCGAGATGCACAAATAATTAACGAAATTGCTACCCTCCTTACACATTTGCCCGAGTCGGTTCGCACTTTACAAATAGAAGACCTTGCAAAAATTATTAAACCTAAAACAGTTTGGACTGACGCATTAAAAAAAGCTATTTCGGATATCGAACAAAAACCCGAAAAAGATGCTTACCTCGATGCAATGACACAAAAACAAGCCGATTCGGTTAAAAGATATGGTTTCTACGAAGAAGATAATTGTTATTATTTTCAAGTTAAAGACGGTTTTTCGCAAGGTTCTAACTTTACAATGAAACCACTATTCCACGTGCAATCTGTAAGTAATGCTAAACGATTATATAGTATTACTAATATGTTCAATCATCAAGAGACAATTGAACTTGACCAGCGCGATATGATTTCGCTACAAGGTTTCAAACTAAGAATAGAATCTCTTGGTAACTTCCTCTGGGATATGAGCGATATATATCTTAATAAACTCAAACGCTATTTATATGAAAATACCCAAACTTGCGTTGCTATATCACAATTAGGTTGGCAAAAACAAGGCTTTTTTGCATGGGGAAACGGCATGTTTTGCCCTGAAACTGCAATCAAAGAAAACACAGAAAAAGCATTTATGAAGGTTGACGAATATGGTATAATAAATCATAAAGGATTGAATTATTATCTACCTGCTTTTTCGTCAATTTATAAAGGCGAAGATTCTTTATTTCAGTTTGAACGTAAGTTCATCCATACCGAATGCTCTCATATAAACCTATACGATTATTTAATTAAAATGCGTTTAGTATTTGGCAATAATTCGCTAATTGCTTTCTCATTTTTTTTAGGCACATTGTTTCGTGATATTATCGCTCACCGATTCTCTTTTTATCCTATACTAAATTGTTTCGGACCTAAAGGAACAGGAAAAACCCAAATGGCTGAATCGTTAATGTCGTTTTTTGGTATCGTAGCCAAAGGACCTAATATTAACAATACAACAAAAGCTGCACTTGGCGATCACGTTTCGCAAGTCTCAAATGGTTGCGTACACATTGATGAATATCGTAACGATGTCGAAATTGAGAAAATCGAATTTCTTAAAGGCTGTTGGGACGGTACAGGTCGTACCCGGATGAACATGGATAAAGACAAGAAAAAAGAAACCACTGCTGTTGATTGTGGCGTCATTCTCACAGGGCAACAAATGCCTACTGCAGATATAGCTCTATTTTCACGTTTAGTATATATCACTTTTTATCAAACAAACTATAACCAGGAAGAAAAAGCACGTTTTACCGAACTTAAAGACATTGAAAAACATGGATTAAGCCATATTACTAACGATATTCTAACGCACCGTAGCTATTTTCTTAAAAACTACTCTTCTTCTTACGACATAGTTTGTGATGATTTGCAAAAACACCTCGATAAAAATAAAATCGAAGACCGTATATTTCGTAACTGGGCAGTTATTCTTGCTGCTACGCATTGTTTAATGACAAAAATAACTATCCCATTCAATTACAATGAGATCATTGATATTGCTATTGAAGGCATCAACACACAAGCAGCCGAAACTTTTAGCTCAAACGAGCTTTCTACATTTTGGCAACTTGTACAATACATGGACACTGAAACACTAATTGCCGAACAAACCGATTATCGACTCGACTACACAAACATTATCAATCTCGACCGCAACGGTATTAAAATAGATATGCAACGCCCTGAGCCAATAAAGATTATTTACATAAACTTTAACCGAATTATTAACCTTTATCGTAAACTAGGGTCTCAACAAAAACTATCTATTTTACCTGCAGATACTATAAAAAGGTATCTGATGAACTCACCGTCATATCTTGGTAAAAAATCATCAATGAGATTTACTAAACTCGATAAAAATAATCAAAAAGTAATGGTCCGTAAAGATAATGATGACCTAAGCGAGTTAATAGAACAAAAATTCGTTACTGTCGCTTATGCTTTTGAATACGATCAGTTAAACATAAACTTAACTTTTAATACTGCTGACGAAAATAATAACGATAATTTACCTTTTTAATAATTAAATAATAAAAAACACATGGCAACACAAACAATAAATACAAACGCAATAGGAGTTCCAGTATTTGTAACTTACGAAATAATAAATGACTTTAAAAAAGACATCAATCTTCTATCTATAAAAGCATCTCCAAATGCATCAATGGAGTTTGTAGAGCTATTCCCACAACACTTTAAAAACACCATCATTCAAGACATTAGAAAACGAATTAATTAATATACTTATGGACATTAAACAACAATTATTAAACTACTCTTATAGCTTACAATGCGACTATACCGTTCGCAATGTCGAATTTGATCGCTTTATTTCAAACCATATCAACAATGAGAAAAAAGTATTTGAAAAAATATATGATGCTATTCTCGACCTCCGTAACACATACAAAATTGAGTTTATAAAGCTACATACTTACATATTTTATCACTATTGTTAAATTTAAAAACTAAAATTATGGATTCATTGACATCGCAACAAACCGAACTTCAATATAACAAAATTACTAACTAAAAAACTTAAATAAAATGGACTCAGTAGAATGTAAAGAATTGATAGTATCTACTTTAAAACGTAGAGGAACTGGGATTGAACATAGCCCAATTAGAATAATTACAGAAGTTTACGAAAAAGATGGGACAAAAATAGCTGAACATGACCCAAGCCCTGAATCGTTTAACCAGATGGACTTACTGCACTTTGCTAGGTGGATAAAAAAAAATGGATTTGATGCGGACAAATTAGATACAAGAAGCGTGATAAAATGGCTTGATAGTATCGAGATGTAGTATTAATACTATCGCGATACAGGAATGAAGCGACCTGTGTTGTGCCTGCGGCAGACTGATTTATACATGCTGCTATCGCTTCGAACTTTATTGTTAAATCATTAAAATACAGAATTATGCAAGGAAAATACTTAATTAACACAGATGATTGGTTTGTTGCACCAGACGGTAACGGATATAAAGCAGCATGGGGTGATGTTACGATAATTGAAGATACAGCACTCGGATTAAAAACAAACAGAAATAGCACTAACTGGTACGCTAAAGTAGGGAGCAACGACAATCATGTAATAATAGCAGGTTGCCAAATACACTATGCTGTTAGATGCGAAGATAAGCCTAATACAGAAAGGAGCGAGGAATGGCAAGCAGACGCAGCAAATGGGCTAAAAGAGTTTAAAGCACGAACTCGTATATATATTGCACAGTAGTATTTTTTTGCCGATAACGGTCGGCAGCTATATGCTGCGTAGCGAAGTTACATACCAGTGCGGTTATCGCTTGTACTACTTAAACTAAAATATTAACATTTAACTAAAATTTAAAATGACAAAAGAAAAATTAGATTGGGACGAAGCGAAAGAAATTGCTGACGTTCTTACAAAAACAGAAAATCCAGACGAGGATTATTCAATCACAGAAAATGCACTTGCGGATAAGTGGAGTATCAGTTTAGAAGATTTCCACGAAATTATTGATGCTATTTTCAAGATGATTGATTTTGGCATTTCCCCGATAACTCAAACCCCTTATGTCGGTATTTCAAAAACCAATGAATGGCTAGTGAAAAAAGAAGTTAATCAACAATTTATTTCTGCTATCATTAATTGGGCAACAGAAGGTAACGATATACCCGAAGACAGTAAAGGGTATGTCAGAACTATTACTTCTAATGGTAAACCTGAATTTGATATTACAATTAGTCGAAGTAGATAATAACGATGGTGATGACTTACCGTTTTAGACTGACCCCTGACGGTTTGTGTTTGAATAGTAAAACCCCTTTTTGTGCGGTGGGGATTAACTGCACTTAATTTTAAAATATAATTATGAAAGTAAAATTGAATGTAAAAGACAAAAGTGTTGCTACTTTTTTAGAAGAAAGATTATTAGGATATAAACCTGATGAACGCAACGGAATAAATGGGATTAGAGAAAACTCTGCTTACCATTTAATGCAAGATGAAATGTTCTTTAAAAAAGAATGTGGAATTGAAATTGGAGAAACGGTTAAAATTGAACTATTTGATAGAGCACAAATGAGCGGAAAGGAACTATTAAACACCTATGTTTATGAAGCTGAAGAGTATGATGATGTTGCTATCAAATTAGTTTTAAAAGACTTTTCTGTTTCGCAAAAGTAAAAATGTGGGTTCGTAGGACTGTTTTTCGGAGCGGTCTTACGATTACCCCTAAAGGTTGAATGTTTGTGCTGTTGGGGAATATAAACCTCTACACTATCAAATTAGTAGAAACTTAATAAATTGAAATAAAGATGAATACACCACTTAAAACCCAATTGCATAAACATAGTGTTAGCATTTCGGCTTTTTCTGTCCATGAATTAAGAATAGGAAGTCTTTTAAATTATGATACAGGCGAAGGAATTTTCCACACTATAATTGATTGGCAAGATTTGAAATGGTTAACCGAAAATCCCAATGATTTTAATAAAGACCATTCGCCAATATTACTAACAGAAGAATGGTTGTTAAAGTTTGGCTTCTCCGATAAGGATTACAAAAACGGCTACATAGGCAAAGATTTTAAAAGCGGGTATATGATTTTAGATTTTGTATTATCGAAGCCGTTTGTTAAAGGCGAATGGAATGATACTTACACTTTCGATTTTGAAGGTCATCGTTTTATAAAGCTAAAATATGTTCATGAGCTACAAAATTTTTATCACACTATAACTGATGTGATGCTCTCATTAAGCTGAACCATAACGGCTAGTTGTATGTGTTCGGTTTTGCCACACACATACTCTCATTCAAAGCACAAAAGCCAATTGGAAAACTGACATATACAACGTGTTAGTAGCTGGCGGATTTAACCCACTGCACCAACTACGAAGCACTAAAAAATAAAAGCGAAGGGTGGGCAATTTAAAACAGAAATATTATGAGAATAGTAAATTCTTCTTACGAAATCCTATCTGAAATTGATAGTGAAAAAATGATGAAAAGTATTGAAATCGCTGGACGTACTTGTTACAAAAGCGAGAACAAAATCACAATGGATTCAGCGACTAAATTTGTTGAAATGATTACCAAACGAGGGCATTTGTCTGTAATTGAACATGAGAAAATTACAGTGCGATTTGTTTTTGACCGTGGAATATCTCACGAGATGGTAAGGCATAGACTTGCATCGTTTAGCCAAGAAAGTACAAGGTATTGCAATTACTCTAAAGACAAACATGATAACCAAATTACTGTAATTGGATTATCACAGTATTTAAAGAATGAAAGTAGTTTAAAAGTATGGATGGATGCAATGGAGGATGCTGAAAACGCATATTTTAAACTTATAGAACTTGGAGAAACGCCCCAAATTGCAAGAAGTGTATTACCTAACTCATTAAAAACGGAAATCGTTGTTACAGCTAACCTAAGAGAATGGCGTTTGATTTTAACACAAAGAACAGCCAATGCAGCGCATCCACAAATTAGAGAGGTTATGCGACCACTATTAACAGAACTAAAAGAAACTTTACCAGCAATTTTTAATGATATTAGTTATGAGTGAAGAAAAGGTAAACCATCCAAAACACTATAATCAATACCCTATTGAGGTTATTGATATGATGGTAGCAATTTGGGGCAAAGAAAAAGCTATTGATTTTTGCTTAATGAATGCTTTTAAATACAGAATGAGGCTTGGACATAAGGACGATGTAAAACAGGATTTAGCAAAAGAACAATGGTACTTAAATAAAGCACAGGAGTTAAAAACCTAATGCTTTTGAAAAAAGCAAAGCGGGTGGGGCTTTTATTTTTCTTTCAATTACGCAGAAAGTTTAAATCGAAGCACTTCCCCCGCTTGCTACTAACTCTCATATATATCTCTAAAACCCTTCCATATTTTCCTCAAACCATTTTTTTACAAAGCACTTAATCAAGAGTGCTTTGTTTTTTTTATGACAAATATCATGTATTACATCAAAAACACACCAAAAATATATTAATTAAAAATCCTACGAAAAAATGGCAACTACACCAACTACATCAACTACAAACATATAATTAGCTAATAATCAATAATATACATATAAATACTAATAACTACATTCAACTATTCAAAACTACAAACAACTACAAAACATTTCTAAAACTACAAAAACTACAAAAAAACACCTAAAACTCGTTTTTGTAGTTTTATAAGTTGCTAATTATCAATACTTTAATCCGTGTAGTTGATGTAGTTGCTGTAAGAGCCTAAATATGGTCATAGATTAAATAAAATATTTTTTTTACACCTACGTCAATAAATATTCTATTATCTTTACGTCTATGTAAAATATATTACTTATTTTTACACAATCTAAATAATATTTATGAGCGATATTGTAAAGATACAATTCAGAAAAGAACTTATTGCCGATTTCTTTGCAGGTGTTTTTGGTAAATCTCATAAAGGGGTAATCAAAATCTCTCGCCAACACGATATAGGTAAGCTAATTTATTCTTTAATAAAATATTCCGAGTTCGCACTACCTGAGTTTGTCAAATCTTACGATAATTATACTGTTGTAGATATATCTCTCCCCTTATGTACTTTAAGCACCGCACAATCATATTATCTTTACTTAACAAAAGAAGACCAATTACGCATAAACGATTATGTTACGGCTTTTTTTAATCAAGAAATTAGAGCTTTCCTGATCATGGGACAAGAAATGAATATACAACAGAAAGATATTATCGAAATGTTTATGGCTCAATACAAATTAGACCAAGATAAACATGCAGGTTTAGTGAAAAAAGATTACAGATGGCGGATGAATGTCCAGAAAAAAATACACGAAATGGCTAAAACCTATGGTATATGAGCTTTATAAAAACTTATCTATCGTTTGTCCGATGCACAGGACATATTTTTAATACAAATACTTAAATTATAATTTATGGAAACTTATACAGATGGAAACGAAAACATGGGCGGTGTTATTCAAATTGAATTCGCTAATATAGACGAAATTTTAGATTTCCCCGAAATCAAATATGGTTCTTGTATCTCTGAAATTCAATTTAACGAAGGCAATTCTTTTTTAGACCCTCTTATTGTAGAAAATAAAGCTTCGTTTAATAGTAATTCTAATGATGACGATCAAGGCACATTACACCCCTCAGTTCTTTCAGTTATATTCCCAAAATACTCGAAAGATATACTATTATCTGAATTATTTAAATCTTCCTTAATTGCAAAAGTAACTTTTGCTAATGGTGATAAGATTATTATGGGTTATCCCTCACATCCTTTAATTGTATCGTATAATGCCGACACCGGATTAAAATCTCCAGATTTTAATCATGTTGTTATTTCATTTTCGCATTCTGCACCTGTCCCCTGCCCATTTTATCCATTTTAATTCTTAATACTCTAAAATAATCATTATTAATTTACTCCCAAATGCATTGTTGACTTTGTCCTTTTATAACACCTATATATATATATCATTGTTGCATTGATTACTAATTAATCTTTTGCACATAATGAATCAAAATCTTATATATTCACTAACTAGAGGCAAATGGGCGATAGATCCTCAATTCGCTTTAGCAAATATATCTTTAGTAGCAAATATCTTAGATGGCAAAATTGCTGTTGAGTCCACCTCCGAAACATCCGACCTAGAACCATACATTGTTTCTAAAGCTGATTCTACTAACGCAGTTAAAATATACGATTGGACATTATTAGACTCTGTGCCAGTTGGCTCTGTGGCTGTTATTCGTATCATGGGTTCTTTAATGAAACAAGACCAAGCTTGCGGACCTATCGGTATGGCAACAATTGGACAACGAATTAAACGTGTTGATGCTCATCCTAATATTTCAGCTATTGTTTTACATATTGATAGCCCCGGTGGTACGGTCGATGGTACTGCCGATTTAGCTGCTATCATTGGCAATACTCACAAACCTGTTATAACTTTTGCTGACGGACTGATGGCGAGTGCTGCTCTTTGGATTGGATCACATGCGGACGAAGTATTTGCTAATAACGAATTTTGCGAAATTGGTTCGGTTGGTGTTATGACGTCATTTTTTGACATAATTCCTTATTATGAAAAAGAAGGCTTAAAATATCATCAAATTGTTTCTTCATTATCTCCTGATAAAACAAAAATGTTTGATGATATCAGAGCAGGCAAATACGAAGACTA
>Ga0265294_10008484_pt1 | contig 11991 bp, 13 predicted proteins | sample MunlanPumphouse3_FD_192504 | JGI IMG/M metagenome (GOLD analysis project Ga0265294, IMG submission 192504) | Groundwater microbial communities from a municipal landfill in Southern Ontario, Canada - Pumphouse #3 | ecosystem: Environmental > Aquatic > Deep subsurface > Groundwater | place... | reverse complement strand
ATTCCTATATATTCCTGTGCGTTAAACAATATAATGTGAGATAATGGTCAGGTGGAGGTGATATACTTGATCGATGAGAGACAATCGTTTGCAGAGATGTTGAGGAACGTGATAGCAGAGAAGAAAGCTACAATAAATGAGTTGTCTGTGCTTTTTGGGGTTTCTACTTCTTCAATATATGGCTGGAAAAGCACAGATACATCCAGATGGGCAGGTAAGGACAGTCTTCCTGAAAGGTGGGTCAAGTTGCAATCTTTCCTGGATGGTGAAATTGATATGAAATATAAGGTAAATGGGAAAGGGTTAGTGACATCCATGGAAAATGACAACAATTCCGTTCACAATGCCATACAAATATTGGCGGGTAAACGTAACAAATATCACGATGAAATGGAGGAGCTAGAGACAAGACTCCGGGAAATACGTTCTGAAGATGAAAAGTTGGAACAAGCAATAGCCACATTGAGATCAATAGATACAGAAGAAAAGAGTGGGTAAACCACTCTTTTCTTTTTTTTCTAAAAATATTGTGAAATTTCGTAAAAAGTATGTGCTTTTTATAAAAGCTTCAGGCATAATATCGTTAGGCGGATACATATACATAAAAATACCAAGGAGGAATGACAAATGTCAGAAACCAGAGAATATAGAGTCATTGAGGTAAACCTGGAGCACTTGCAAGGCCGGATTGAGAAGCTCAATAAGCGTGCGAGGAAACTTGGTTGCCAGGAGATCCAAGTGCAAGTGACCAACGAAGAATTCATTCAGGTGGGGATGGCTGGGTCAGACTTCACCGAGACCGTGAAAATGCTGACCGTCACCGTGACTGGCGAGGCTCCTGTGATAGCTGGTTGGAAGTTTGTAGCCACACTGCAGCATGAGCAAACCGGCACGATTCTAAGGACAGTGCGTGGCGAGGAGATCCCGGAGCGGTACAGAGAAGCCGATGCAAGCGTGTGTGAGCATTGCAACATGAACCGCAGGCGCAAGGACACCTACATTGTCAGGAACGTTGAGACCAACGAATGCAAGCAAGTGGGGCGCACCTGCCTCAAGGATTTCACCGGGCACACCAATCCAGAGTCAATTGCCCGCTGGTTCGATGACGTTCTGACTGAATTGGATAAGCTGACCGAGGGTAGCGAGGGCGGCTACGGCGAGGCTCCGAGATACTTGGAAACCAGAACCTATCTGGCACACGTGGCAGCCTGTATCCGGTTAGATGGTTGGGTGAGCAAGACCAAGGCCATGCAAGACCATTGCTGGGCAACGGCAGGGGCAGCTGAATACTACATGGTGGGTTGGACAAGAGCCTTGAGGCTAACCCCAGGGGAAAAGGCAGAGATTGCAAATCTTCAGCCGGTGGAGCGGGACTTCGATATGGCAGACAAATCAATCGAGTGGGCCAGAACCGAGCTGGCAGCCAAGGCCAACAAGAGCGATTATGAACATAATCTAGACGTGGTAATGAAGATGGATTATCTTGGATACCGGGAGCAGGGGATTGCGGCGAGTTGTGTGGCAGTTTACCAAAGAAAGCTTCGCAGGAACGAAGAGCGTCAAGCGCAGGAGCGGGTTGGAACAAATAGTAGCCACGTTGGGGAAGTTGGTAAGCGGATGAATATAAAAGTGACTGTGTTGGATAGGCGGATATGTGAGAGTCACTTTGGAACCACAAGCCTGCACAGGATGATAGACGAGAGCGGTAACATATTAAAGTGGTTTGCATCCAACTGTGAGCTTGAGATTGGTAGAACCTATCAGATGAAGGCCACTGTCAAGAAGCATGACGAGTTCCGTGGAATCAAAGAAACACTGGTTACCCGGTGTGCGGTTCAGAATTAATATCGGCTCTAAGCCGGTATTAATTCTCTAGGAGGGTGAGGAAACAATGTCCATGGTGCGAGGGTATATTGAATTACTGAAAAATGCAGCCAGCCGGGATGAGCTGTATGAAGTTGGCAAGCATATTGCCATGTATCTGGACACTGTTGATTCAGGTTGTAAGGATGAGCGTAGGGGCCAACTAGAGAAGTTATACCGCAGGAGTATGCTGGAGATTAAGACCGGGGGTAGGCAACCGGCTGATATAACCGGGAACAGGGATCTTGAAGCACCAGAGCTACAGATTGAATCCGCTACGATAAATGTCAGGGATCTGTACGCACAAAACCACGTGAGGGTGTTAATTGCAGGGTGGCTTGCAAGGGCCAAGGGTTGCCGGGAGGATATGATAGGTGAGGTAATCCACCAAACAGAGAAGGCAATCCTATTTAGATGCGAGGATCAAGGCTTCCAGTGGGAGGGATGGCTCCCGAAATCTCAAATAAGAATATTGAGGTTGGACAGTGGGGAATGAATTTGGTTCGTTCCCTGTATACATTTCTAGGACGATTTAGATTGGGCTGAATATTGGGAAACCGAGGATGGCATTTTGAAATACACTAATAGTCATGGGAGGTGATAGCGGTGAAGGGCTTTGGCGCAGAGCGTTCCATCAGGAAGATGAAGGATACTGCCGGGTACGGCAAGAAGCGTACCCAGAAGCAAGCACCAGTGCGCAGGCCGGTGCAATCCGGCAGAAGGGCAAATGCAAATTAAGGAAAGGGTGTTGGGTTTGAGTTTGAAAATCAGCATGATTGACAGCTATGGGGATCCAATCAGAACCATGCATGCCATGGCGCAGAATATGCGGGGCAACATGCTGCACAGGGATGAGCTCAAGAACGTGCCAATTGAGGAATGCATTGCTACCTTGGAAGAGTTTGACCCCAAGAAAACCCGGTTGACCGGGGTGTTGGAGTTCTTCTGGATGGCATTCCAAGTGGAGACCGTTCCCAGAGCCTTCACACACCAACTTGTACGTCACAGACAGTGTGGCTTCAGCCAAGAGAGCCTGCGCTTCACGGTTAAGGCTGGTGGAGACTTCAAGTATGACATGGGGCCGAGCATTCCCGGGACTTCCGACGAGGCTGTATTGGAATACGAGGCAATCATGGAAATGATCCAGCAAGGCTATGCCAAGCTGCTGGATATGGGCGTAAAGACCGAGGATGCCAGGGGCGTGCTGCCTATCAACACAATGACCAAGATTGGCTTCCAGATCCATTTCCGGGAACTGATCAAGGTGTGTGAGGTTCGGGACTGCTACCAGAGCCAAGCCCACTGGAAACGTGTAATGTACATGATCAAGGATGAGATTAAGCGCAATGTACCGGGTGGGGATTACCTTGTCAAGTGGTTGATCCCAGCCTGCGAGCGTTCCGGCAGATGCGAATTCACCAGCTTATGGGATAGGGCTTGCAAAAAGGAAGCTCTGTTGAGGGACAAGGTTTGCATGAATTGCGGGCAGAGATTCAAGAGCAAGGATCCCTGCGGAACCTGGAGAAACGGTGATATGTGCGGGGCCATGGAGAGGTTCATGGGGCCGGTACGTAAATAACAAATTATTCAGCCGGGGCCGGGTGTCAAATACCCGGCTGAATTAATATAGGAGGTTGCACCATGGGACAATGTAGGGTAGAATTCAAGGTTCCACTCACCATCAAATGTAATTTCATGGTAAATCGTCCAGACCTGGATGAACTGGACATGGTTTTATGTATAAAGTATAATGAAAGGGTTACCCACGAGCTGTGTGCTTGCTGCCAAGAACCTGGTAGAGAGGTAGCCGTTGAGGAAAATGAGGCGGAGGTGAGTTAATGAATGACACTGGACTTGTATGCCGTAAATCGTAAGAGTGACATACCAGAGGAGAATTTCGGTTGTTGCGGATTCCACGCACAATGCACAGCAGAGTTGAGTTGTGTAATGACTGGGCAATATGCAGAGGAATTTGCAGCTAAGTGTGCTTTATTTCGAAACAACTGGCACCAACGCAATGAGGAAACAGTTGATTTTGTTGAGTTGCACGTTCACAGCACATTCAGCTTGAAGGATGGCTTCGGTAAGCCAAAGCAAATAGCGCAGAGAGTTAAAGACCTTGGAATGAAGGCTATAGCGATAACAGACCACCACAACACCAGTGCTCACCCGCAGCTTGAGAAGGCTTGCCGGGAGCTGGAGATAAAGCCAATCTATGGCTGTGAGTTTTATATCGTGCCGAAGCTAACGAAGAACACCCAGAAGAAGAACCATATTACCTGTCTAGCCAAGAACCTGGTTGGGTATGAAAACATTACCAAACTGGCGTCTCTGGGATACAGGGAGGGTAATTTCTACTATATGCCAACGATTGACCTTAAGAACTTGCTTGATCACAAGGAAGGGCTGATAGTGCTTGACGGTTGCTCCTACGGCATAATATCCAAGCTTCTTTTGGAAGATCAATATGAGCAGGCCAAGGGTGTGGCAGCGTGGTTCAAGAAACACTGGGGGGAAGACTTCTATCTTGAGGTACAGCCGTTAAACTACGATGTCGTGACAAAGCTGCCGAATGGTACGGAAAAGAAAACACCAGCTTCCAAAATTGCACCACTCAAGGTGAGGCTTGGACAAGAGTTAGGTATTGAGTTGGCAGCAACGAATGATGTTCACTTCCTTGAACAAGGGCAGGAATTTATACAAAACTTCCTGCGAATGGTGCGGGTCAACGGTGATGTCAATAACAACCAGGGTTACATGGACGCAAGATGTCATATAGCAACAGGGTTGGATATGGTTGGTTGGTTCGAGGATATGTATGCCAATGAGTCTGCTTTGGTGGCACAGCTACGAGGAGCCGTGCGCAACACAGTCAAAATAGCAGACAAGATTGAATCCTTTGAGTTACCCAAGGCTGAGATGGTAAGATACCCAACCGATGACGCAAAAGGTTTGCTTATCCAATGGTGTCGTGATGGTTGGAGAGAACGTGGCTATACCCGGCTGAAGGGAACAGAGAAGCAGAAATACCTGGACAGGTTCAACTATGAATTGTCTATCATCCAGGAGAAGGATTTCTTTGATTACTTTCTTGTGGTTGCGGATGCCGTGAAGTGGGCCAAGAGTGACCGTCCACTTCCGAATTCTTCAGCCGGGGAAACCAAAGTGCCAATACTTGTGGGGCCAGCGAGGGGTTCCGCAGCAGGCTCACTGGTTTCATACCTGCTTGAAATCACAGAGATTGACCCGCTCAAGTTTGACCTGTTGTTCGAGCGTTTTATCGATGTATCCAGACCAGACCCGCCGGATATTGACATTGACTTCGAATCTGGGCGCAGGGATGAGGTTAAGGAATACCTTAGGCAGAAATACGGGTTGGACTACGTAACCAACATTGCGGGCTACACCACTTGGGGTGCCAAGAGCGTGTTGGATGACATAGGCCGGTGCTTCAAGATTCCCAGAGCGCAGATAGACGAGGCCAAGAACGAGCTGCTTGAGAACGGTGGCACCAAGACGGTGGCTGAAGTTATTCAGACCAATTGGCCTGAATTGGCGGAGCTTGCCAAGGTGGAGGGTATGGTTAGGGGCATGACTGTGCACGCAGCCGGTGTTGTGGTTGCTACGCAAGCTTTAAATACCCTTACCACAGTGGGCCGAACCGGGGTTATGGTAGACAAACGAGATGCTGAGTATTTGAATCTATTGAAGATTGACGCTCTGAGTCTGAAGACCTTGGATATTATTAAGTTAATCTTGGACAGGATAGGTAAAGACGCCAAGTGGTTATATTCCCTTCCACTGGATGACCGGCTAACACTGCAAGGCTTTAATGAGGGTAAGTTCATGGGTGTGTTTCAGTTTGAGGGGTATGCTACCAGGGGTGTGTGCAGGCAGCTTGACGTTCAGGATTTTCAGATTACAATTGACATTACAGCTCTGTCGAGACCGGGGCCGTTGCAAACCGGGGCAACAAAGGCATACATTGAGAACGCAGGCGAGCAACATCACCCGCTGGTTGCGAAGCACACAGCAAGGAGCCGGGGCTACGTACTGTACCAGGAACAAATGATGAAGATCCTCCGGGATGCTGGCTTGGACTGGGCAGACGTCACAACCGTGCGTAAGCTGGTTACCAAGAAGGAAGGTTACGAGAAGCTTGAGGGTATCTGGGAGAGGTTCCTGCAGTATGAGGGGTTTGCTAACCGGGCAGAAGGCGAACAAGTGTGGCAGGATACCGTTGGTGGTGGTGGGTATGGTTTCAATATTAGCCATGCTTGCAGCTACTCGCACATCACATATTACACGATGTATCTCAAGAAACACTACCCGCTTGAGTTCTACTGGGCTAACATGGTGATTGAGCCTGATAATAAGAGCATGTTGAAGGAATTCCAGCAGAATGGCGGTAGGATATACGGGGTTAAATATGGTCGTTCGGATAAAAGCTGGAGCATAGACCGGGGAGGACTTCGGGCCGGTTACTTAACTATCAAAGGTATCGGACCAAAGATGGCAGATAAGCTGATAGCCGGGGAAAAGCCAAAAGGTAAGGCTTTAACTTTGCTTAAGGAAGCCGGTGCCTATGACGAACAAGAGAACACAGACTATCTGGGGCTGGAAGAATTGGGTCGGGTGCTGACCGAGACTGTGCCAGACCGTGACAAGATTGCATCTATTCAGCCGGGGGAATTGGTTAAGGTAGCAGGGGCCATCACAGAGCTTCATGTGAAGAATTTGCGTGAATACTATGAGAAAAATGGCAAGGACTATAGCGAGGTGCGCAGCCCAGAGAAGTGTCTGTATATCAACATGAAGCTTATGGACGAGACCGGGGACATAATGGTCACTGTCAACCGCTACATGTGTGCTGACCCACTTCTGTTCCAAATGCTAACCAACCGTGAAGAAGGGCAGTTGTTTGTGATACTGGGCGAGCGTGCTAAGGACTACGAGAAGGTGTATGCTACCAGGATAACACTAGCCGAAGATGAAGAAGGGGGGATTGTCGATGAAGATTGACCATGTAGGCGTAGTGGTGCCTAACTTGGAAGATGCGCTTAAGGAATATGCGAAAATTGGCTACACAGACCGTTCTGAGATTGTTGAAATTCCACACCGTGGAATACGGGTAGTCTTCATAAATTCATTGGGGCTGGTGATGGGACCAGACATAGAACTGATTCAGATTGTGAAAGATAATATACAATTAGCTCCAACACACATAGCTTTTTCTGGATTTTGGAATGAAGAGCGGAATTATATTCACACATTGGCTTGTAAATTAATACAAGAAGGCAAGGCACAGTGGGAGCCGATACCCGAATTAAACATAGAGGTATTATTCTTTACTGGGCCAGGTGGTGAATGTTTGGAGTTGGTAGAACATGCAAGTGCTAGCTATTGACCCTGGTAAGGCAAACGGCTGGGCGTTATTCATGGACGGCAGTCTTCTTGAATCCGGGGTAGCCGACAAGGAACAGCTATATTCCATGCTGGAGACCGAGGAGTTGGATCACGTGGTGTATGAGTCTTACAGGCTCTACGCCACACACTCCCGGCAGATGATTGGAGACGAGTTCCTTACACCGCAGATAATAGGGGTTATCCAATATATCTGCACCAAGCGGGGAATAACGTTCTCTGAACAGCCTGCAACCACAAAAGCCTTCCATAATGACAGAAGGCTTAAGGACATGGGGCTGTACGTACCAATTGATCACAGGAGGGATGCTATCAGACACGGACTGTATTATTTCAGGTTCGGAGGCGGCAAGCAATGAGGTGTTGGTAGGGGGTGCCGATGGCGAGACATAAGGGGCAGAGAACAAAACCGCTGTTGTTCAAGTGTCCTGTGTGTGGGATATCATTGCAAATCCTGACAAGGGTGCACATTGCCAAGCACGGATACGAAACCAAGGAGGATTTCCTCAAGGACTACCCGGAATTCAACGAGGTTAGCTACTGGGGAGACCTACCAAAATATTATAAGAAGAAAGGGTGATAAATAGTGTTCTTACACACTGGATTGCAAAACTTTGTCAAGCTTGATGAAATTGAGGCCATGAATTCCAACGTTTATTCCGCTCCCACGCGCAGGTTGGTTAAATCTGCCGAGGCAGATGGGCGTTTGATCGACCACACCGAAGGGCGCAAGACCCGCTCCGTAATTTTCCTTCGTTCCGGGGCTGTGGTACTGAGCTGTGTTGAATCCGCTACTCTGGTGAAGCGTGGCAACGCAATGCTGGCTGGGGAAGCCTATGAAGACGTTGACCCGACTGATGATGACAATGCCGGTGAACCTGAGCCTGTTCAAGCTCCCGAACCCACACCGCAAGCCCAGAAACCGGCTGCTAAGGGTGGCAAAGCTAAGGGTGGCAAGGGCAAAGGCAAAGGCAAAGCTCAAGCCCAAGCTCCTGCTGAGAATACGGATGCCGGCACCAGTATTGTAGAAGATCTTCCCTAAATCGAATAACCAAAACTACGTATAAGCCGGGTGGCTAGGTGTAAGAGCCTAGCCACTTTCCATATACAGCACACAGGAGGGAGGCAACATGTTTGTATACAACGAACCAGCCAACCCGGTGGGCCTGTGTCGTTATCATGACTGGGTAATGAGTGCTAAACAGATTAAGACCAAGAAGTGTCTCCACAAGGAGAACAATGGCAACTGGTGCACACACTTCGTGGCCTTCGAGGGTGATACCTTCTGGAAGACACGGAGGGTAAAGGGTAAGCTCAAGAAACGAAAGGGAGGTAATGCTTATGGGCAACGACAAGTTTTCAAGTCTAGCCATGAGGGTGATGGAAAAGCGGTATCTGAGGGGCGAGAAGCCAGAAGAAATGTTCAAAAGGGTAGCTAAACACATAACGAGCCGTTATGAGGATAAAGAGCTGGCACAGTATTGGGCCTTGGAATATTACACAATGATGAGCAAATTAGACTTCCTGCCAAATAGCCCAACATTAATGAACGCAGGCAGGCCGTTGGGTCAATTGTCAGCGTGCTTTGTGCTCCCAGTGGAGGACGACATGATTGGCATATGTGATGCTGTCAAGAACCAAGCCATTATCCACAAAAGTGGTGGTGGGACTGGATTCTCCTTCAGCCGGTTGAGACCTGCCGGGGCCAAGGTGTCCAGCACACAGGGTGCAGCCAGTGGGCCGTTATCCTTCATGCGGGTATTTAATGAAATGACTGAGACTGTCAAGCAAGGTGGCATGAGGCGTGGTGCAAATATGGGTATGCTCCATGTGTGGCACCCTGACATAGAGCAATTCGTTGACGCCAAAGTGGACAAGACGCAATTAAACAACTTTAACATATCGGTTGCCATAACAGACGAATTCATGAATACAGTAGTAGCAGGAGAGAGGTTCCGCTTGCGCCACGAGAAGCTTGATCCTGGTGTACCGAATACCGTTGATGCCAGGGCTTTATTCCGAAAGATTGCCCACAATGCTTGGCTGAATGGTGAACCTGGTGTGGTGTTCATAGATAACATCAATAGCAAGCACCCGTTACCTGACTTGATTGAATCCACCAACCCATGTGGCGAACAACCGTTGTTACCTAACGAGAGTTGTAACCTCGGTTCCATCAACTTAGCACACTTTGTAAGAGGTGGTAGCGTAGACTGGGCAAGGCTTGGGGATACCATTCGGATAGCTGTCAGGTTCCTGGATGATGTGATTGACGTGAACCTGTTTCCGTTGGATATCATCAGACAGATGACACTGGCAACTCGCAAGATTGGTTTGGGTGTGATGGGTTGGGCAGATATGTTGATCCTCCTTGGTCTTAGATATGACAGTGAGGAAGCAGTTCAGATGGCGCATTCAGTGAGCCAGTTTATCCAGACCAAAGCATACCTGGCAAGTGCAGAGCTTGCAAAGGAGCGGGGAGTATATCCACGTTGGGCCGATGACGAGCGCAGCAAGAATGACTGGAAGCCTTTGCGGAATGCAACAGTGACCACGATTGCACCTACAGGTACATTATCCATCATTGCCAATTGTTCAGGTGGGGTAGAGCCAGTATTTGCCTTCGAAATGGACAGGGGTCATATCGATGAGACCAATCGTTGGATTCACCCTCTGCGGGAGCGCAGAGCGGAGTTGGGCCTGAAGGAAGACGTTTTTGTAAAGAGCCGGGACATACACTGGAGCTGGCTTATCAAGCACCAAGCAGCATGGCAAAAGAATGTTTGTAATGCAGTGTCAATGACCATCAACATGGCAAGCAGTGTATCTGTGGAAGACGTGCAGGACGCATATACGATGGCTTGGAAGTCTGGTTGCAAGGGGTTAACTGTATACCGGGATGGCTCTAGAGAAGGCCAGATTCTTAGAGATTCTTCAGCTGGGGAAGCCAATGAAGCCGTTGAAGCTGATACAGGGGCGGCACCTAATTCGATTGTGCCAAGACCAAGACCTAAGCGTGCTTATGGCTTTACAGATGAGATACAAGTGGGTTGCGGTAAATTGTTTGTAACGTTCAACCGGGACGCTGAAGAGCATGCATTAGAAACTTTTGTAGAGACTGGTAAGACAGGCGGGTGTAGTGCCCAGAGTGCTGCCATAGGCCAGTTAATATCTGTAGGCTTACGCAGTGGCATTAAGGTGGAAGAAATTATTAAAAGACTTCGTGGTATCAAGTGCCCAGCGTGTACCAACAAGGGATTGGGTATAACTTCATGTCCAGATGCTGTAGCCAGGGTGTTACAGGGAAAAATATTAATTCAGAAAGAAGCGAAAAAAGCCGAATTTGTTGAAAATTGTGACAATTCATGTCCCGAGTGCGGAAAAGCTACTGTGCCTAGTGGGGGCTGCGTGACCTGTATGGAGTGCGGATGGAGTAGGTGTAGCTAAGGTTGCGAAATATGCGAATAGGTGTAATAATTGAGGGTAGGGAAATATATCCCTATCCTTATTTTATTTTTATGGGTGTAAGGTGGTGAGAACATGGCAGAACTGTGGGAAAAGCAGCCCGGAGAGACAGCTAAGGCATTCGCAGCATTCCAGATATACAGGGACATGGGTGCATATAGGACAATCGACAAGACGGCACAGGCACTGAACAAGCGACTCGGATACAGGACAACGCTTGGCAAATGGAGTTCAGGATATAGCTGGGTTGCACGGTGTGAAGCCTACGACCTGCATTTGGATGAACTTAGGCGTAGGGCTGTAGAGGAAGAGATCCAAGCCATGGTCAAACGCCAAACCAAGAATGCCATGTTCATGCAAGAGAAGGCCAAAGAAATGTTGCAGCAAAGGGTTTTCCCAAATGCTCCCTTGCATGCTGTTACAGGCTTGATGGCAGAGGGTGCCAAGCTGGAACGTTTGAACAGAGGTGAGCCTACCGAGAACACCAAGAGCAAGATGGAGGTGTCCGGGGAGGTGACCACCACCAATGTCAAGCGGAAGGAGAAAATCACCCGGATCATTGCAGACCCGGAAGCGAAAGAAGCACTCCTCACCATTTACCGCAAAGCCCAAGCAGCAGAAGAATGAGCCGATTCTTGACAACCTTACTGATGAAGACCTGGAGGAAATGTGGCGTGAGCTAGCTCGGCAAGACCTTAACTTTTATGGGGAATATGTCCTCAAGACAGATACAGGCCAGCCGTTAATCCCAGCGAACCACCACAAGGTTATCAACGCAGTACTGATGGATGAATCCATCGACAAGCTGTTGATCATAGCTCCTCCGGGCTGTGCCAAAACAACATGGACAGCACTGGCATACGTCAGTTGGTATATAGGAAACAACCCGGATGACAACATTCTCCTTGCCAGTGTTACTGCAACGCAGGCGTCATTGAGATCCGTTGCTGTCCGGGATACCATAACAGACAACGAGCGGTACAAACAGGTATTCCCGAATGTACTGCCAGATAAGAAGAAGGGTTGGGGCGAATCCGAGTGGTTCGTGAAACGTCCTGATCCATCACAAATAGATGCAACACTAGCTTCGTCAGGTGTGTGTGGCCCACTGATTGGTAGACGTGCCGACCTGATTGTAGTGGATGACCCGCACGATGAAGTAAACAGCGCAACCAAGGGTCAGAGGGATAAAGTCAAACGGTGGTACGGTAGAACACTGATGTCCCGCTTGAGACCAGG
>Ga0265294_10008483_pt1 | contig 11991 bp, 14 predicted proteins | sample MunlanPumphouse3_FD_192504 | JGI IMG/M metagenome (GOLD analysis project Ga0265294, IMG submission 192504) | Groundwater microbial communities from a municipal landfill in Southern Ontario, Canada - Pumphouse #3 | ecosystem: Environmental > Aquatic > Deep subsurface > Groundwater | place... | reverse complement strand
ATGTTTAATGTCTCACTCATTCCAACCTCGTGTTTAAACTTGGCGACTAAATGCCATTGTAAACATTGAAATATTCTATAGTAATGAAGCCTTTTTAATTCTTCTTTTGTAGGCGGTCTTTTTAAATAAACTTCTAATAAAGCTAACGCATGAGAAAAATCAATATTTCCAAAACAAGCTAAATCATAATAAGGATCATTATTTCCACTAAACTCAAAGTCTACGATATAATTCTTATTTTTACCGATAATAAAGTTAGAAGGTTGTGAGTCCCCATGGGTCAATACATGTGGGTACTTCGAATAATGAGATTCATAAAGATGTAACATTTCATTTTTAAGATTGTAATATTCTTCTGTCAAACTATGATTGATACGTTCGTATTTGTTTAGTCTTTCAAATAACTCATAATCATATTTAGAATTTAAATTCGAATCATGAATTTTATGAAGGATTTCAGCCACTTCTTCTAAATGATCAAGTGGGTTTAAATGAGATAAGATATCTCCCTCAATATATTCACTAATCTTAATACCTGTTTTATCATCAAAATAAACCGTATGTGTTGTAATCCCTAATTGTTCAAATAGAGGGATATGGTAATTCTCTTCATGACGCCAAACAAACTTTTCTGCATGTTCACCTAATATTCTAACGGTATATTTTTTGTTTTCCGAGTCGATTACATAGGTATAGTTACTCATTCCCCCAAGTAATCTAAAATCAATTTTCGGGTCTTTTAATGCCTTAAGTGCGGCATCTAATATTTTATCTTCCATTATTTTCTCCTTAATACAAAACGATTTTACCATCCTCATAAATGGCATATTCAGAAGGTCTACTCATGATTGCGCCAGGATTAATATAGGTGATTCCATCTTTAATTCTTATATCTTGAATATGCGTGTGCCCATATATACAATAATCTACTTTTTCAATTTTTGCTAAAGCTTCTAATTCTTGAGTTTTATACTTAACACTTTGAATATGACCATGTATTAGTAAAAATCTCTTTCCATCTAGTTCAAGAATGCGCATTAAAGGTAGATTCGAATGAATATCTGAATTACCTCTCACACTAATGATATTATCGATATCAAGTGTGTGTTCAGGTATTCTAGAATCGCCTGCGTCTAAATGATAATTACAATCTTTATGTTTCGCTTTAATTGCCTTCACTAATTCATAATTTCCATGTATATCAGAGGTTAATAAGATTTTCATTGAATGCCTCCTTTAGTTTTTTTAAAGCATTACCACGGTGTGAAATCTTAGATTTTTCTTCTCTTGAAAGCTCTGCTAAAGTTTTATTTATCTCAGGAACAAAAAAGATTGGATCATAACCAAATCCATTTGAACCAGTTATTCTATCGGTAATAACACCTTTTAAATGCCCCTCATAATAAAGAGTTTCTTTCTTAAAAGGATTGTATAAGGCTAATACAGTTGTAAATTGGGCATTTCTATTTTCTACATCCGTTAAATTAAAAAGTAATTTTTTAATGTTTTGTAAGTCATTACCAGCATATCTAGCTGAGTACACGCCTGGTGCACCGTTTAAGTGGTCTACTTCAAGACCAGAATCATCACTTAAACTTAAAAGTTGATGTTTATCTCCAAAATAAGATGCTTTAATATAGGCGTTCTCTTTGAAGGTTAAACCATCTTCAATAACTTCTGTTTTGTCATTTAAGTCTTTTAAGGTAACAATCTCAACATTCAAATCCGTTAATACATCTTTAATTTCTTTTATTTTATTTAGATTATGTGTACAAACAAGTAGTTTCATCATGAATTATCAATCCAGATTCTTATCGCAATATCGTTTCAAATTTAGAAACTTTATTGTGTTTAGCAATGATGATAATAATATCATCAGGTTGAACCACAGTATCCGCCTTTGGTGAGAATGTTTCTTTACCACGTTTAATTAAAAGAAGGTTGACATCATATTGATTTCTAACGTCCATATCAATTAACTTGGTACTTTGAAAAGTATGTCCAACTCTTATTTCATAAACGCCATATTCCTCGGTAATATTGTAATAATCTAGGACGTTATCACTAATAAGCTTTCTTGCAAGTCTTCTACCGGCACTGAGTTCACTATCAATAACTTCAGTCGCCCCAACACGTTCTGAAACTTTAGCATGATACTCATTTTCAACTTTAACGGTTATTTTAGGTACTTTCATTTCTGATAAAATCATCGTGGTTAAAATAGAGTTTTGAACGTTCCCAGGAATAGAAACAATGGCATGGTCGACGTGAGCTGCACCTATTTCTAATAAGACAGCATGGTCAGTTGAGTCTCCAATAACCGCTTCACTCACCAAGTTTACAGCTTTATTAACTCTTTCTTCCTTAATGTCTAGTGCCACAACATCATACCCTAAATGCGTTAATTCTTCTGCCACCGCTAACCCAAAAGTATCTAAACCAATAACTAAGAAAGTCTTTTTCATATTATCCCTCTTTTTATAAGTAGTTTATCATATTTAAAGGTAAAACTCCAACAGTTTTAGTGTATAATATTAGCAGGTGATACTATGAATGAAGAAAAGAAATATACCTTTGATGATCTCTTCGAAGAGAAAGAAAAAGAAAAAGTAGACACTATAGAACATAAGTTCTCTAAGCCAAAGGGCCTTATGACAATAGTAGCCTACTATTTTATTATTATAATATTGGTTAATTTAGTAGGCTTAGCCTTTTATCTTATGCCTCAAACAAGTGTACAAATTGGTGAAACAGAAGCTCTTGTTAATTATGTGAAAAATAATGATTCTATTGGTTATACAACCCATATCGAACTCGATAAAATCGATAATCTTGATGGGGTTGCTACAGTTCCGCTTGATGATACTTATGTGTTAGTTTTAACTAGGAATTTATTTAGCCATGAGGCTTTTAATAACTACCTATCTACGAGTGATCTAGTCAGTGACATATACGAATCAGAAACTTTTACTTTGAAAGATAAATCTGTAAGAAGATTAATCTTCCAAAAAAATGAAGAATTTGTGACTGCTTATGATTTAGATTTAGCTAATGTTAAAACTAAAACAATTAACCGCTCAGTGGCATTAAATACACTTGGATCAAGTGTCCTCAACACAACCATGTATGTAATATTAATTTTTACAATCGGTTATATATCAATCACGGTATTAAAGAAAGACTGGAAACGTCTTGAAAAACGTCCAACAAAATGGGTTTCAACCGCTTTAATTGGAATGGGTATTATGTTTATCGTCAATATCGTTTCAGGCATGCTTGCTCAAGTATTAGCTATGTTATTTAATTATACGGCTGAAACTTCTCAAAACCAGGCCGCTATCGTAGAGATGTTATTAAGTCCTTATATGTTACTTATGGTTATTAATGCGGTAATATTTGCCCCAATTGTTGAAGAGTTGGTATTTAGAAAAGCCTTCTTCTCGATAATAAAAAACAAGTGGGTTGCACTTGTTGTTAGTTCACTGATGTTTAGTTTAATTCATATACTCGCTGAGCCTACCATTGGTGGGTTCATCGTTAACTTAGTCATTTATGCTGGATCAGGGATTGGGTTTGGATACATTTACCTTAATAATAAAGAAAATGTTTATACCACTATACTCGTTCATGCTTTATGGAACTTAATGAGCATTCTCTTAACTTTATTTCCAGCTTTATTAATGGGTATCATCTAATAAACTAGTGATATCCTTGTCTTTATTCCTTTTTGCGTAATCATACGCATACAATAAATATTCATCTTTTTTATCTTGAATACCACGGTATAGAAGACTTCTTACAAAATTTGTGTCCGCTTTGATAACACCATATCGAAGTGGATTTTTTTCTATATTATTTTTAATTACTGATCCACTCAAATAATCTTCTATTAGCTGACTAGTATCTGTAAACATATTTTGATTTGAAATATCTAGTATGGTTTGACCATATTTATTAGGTGTATCTAAATAAGAGCCATATTGAACAAACAAATTAATTAAGTCTTTATTATTCTTTTTAACTACCTCAAATAAAGGTGTTTCTTTTTGATTGTTTTTAAAATGGGGGTTTTCCGATAATTTTAGTAAGTGTTCAGTTAGATTGTAATTTCCCAATTCTGCTGCTAAATGAAGTAACGTATTTCCATTATTATCACTTTTCTTAATTTTTGGAGATAACATCCTCACATAATCAAAACAAGCGATACTTTGGCTTTTCAAAGCATAAAAAAGAATACTTTGACCTAAATGGTTCGTTAAGTATAAGTTAGCTTCATTTTCTACTAGTAACATAATCGTATCTAGTTGACCTTTTTGACATGCTAAATGAAGGGGTGTCTCCCCTAGTTTATTTTGAATATTTAAGTTAGCATAATGCTTAATCAATTTTACAACCAAATTGATTTTTCCTTTTCTAATCGCTTCAAATATCGCTGTTTCACCTTTTTGACTAACGATATTAGGGTTTATGTGGTTTTCAATCAGATAATAACTCATTTCAATGGCATTACCTCTTATCGCATAAAAAAGAAGCGATTGTCCTAAATCGTCTACCATATCTAAATGAATTGGATTTTGATAAAAAAAGTTTAAATTATTATTCCTCGCATGGATAAATGGATCCATAAAATCACCAACATCATTATACCATAAGGCACAAAAAAAAGACCATGGAGGTCTTTTCCTTTTTACTTTAAAGTTTTACAGCGTCTTTTAAACCTTTACCAGCTTTGAAAGCAGGGGTTTTTTGAGCAGGGATATCAATTTCTAAACCAGTCTTGATGTTTCTGCCTTTTCTTGCAACACGATGTCTCACTTCAAATGTACCGAAACCGGTAACAACAACTTTTTCACCTTGTGCTAATGTTTCTTGAATTGTGTCGATAAGTGCAGCTAACACTAATTCTGCATCTTTCTTAGTAACTACTGCTTTTTCAGCAACTACTGCAATTAATTCTGTTTTGTTCATTGAAGAACCTCCCTCTTGTCTTTATACGGCTATTATAACATTAAAAATTTTTAAGTGCAATAATATTCATTAAAAAAAGTTAATTATTTATCTTAATAAGGCTAATAAACCCATTTGGACATCAAAATTTAGGCGATAATTTCCTTTTTAAGGCTTGAACTTAATATGCCGTTAATAGCCTCATTTACTGGCATTTTGTTGAAAATAACTTGATATGCATAGCTAATTATAGGCAAGTAAAGCCCTTCTTTAAGCGATAAATGGTATAAAGCTTCAATAGATCTGATACCTTCAATGGTTTGTGGTTCGTCACGGTAAATCTCTTCAATACTAATACCTTGACCAATTTTTTTACCAGCTCTAAAATTTCTTGAATTTTCACTGCTGGCGGTAACGATTAAATCCCCAACGCCAGTTAAACCGAAGGCTGTTTCACTTTTTCCCCCATAATATTCAACAACTCTGCGTATTTCTAAAATTCCTCTAGTGATCAGTGCCGCTCTTGTATTTTCACCCATTCCAAAGCCTGTTGAAATACCACTAACAACCGCAATTGCATTCTTAGCAGCGCCACCTACTTCACATCCGATCACATCATCCGATGTATAAACTCTCATATATGAATCATTTGAGAAGATACTTTGTAATTTTTCTGCATAAGCTTCATCTTCTGAGGCTACTGTAAGTAAAGTTAATAAACGTTTAATCACTTCTTCTGCATGTGATGGACCGGTTAATACCGCATACCCACCATAATTATTAGGGTTTATTTCTTCTTTTACTAAATCACTCATACGTTTGCCTGTTTCAGGTTCTAACCCTTTTGAAACATCAATAAAATAAGTCTTTTGTGATAATAAGGTATTAATATTTTTTAAAGCGTCTCGCATAAATTTAGTAGGAACCGCTAATAAAAGAGTATCTGTAAATTGGATTACTTCACTTAAATTTGTTGTTGCTTTTAATGATTCTGGTAAAATTACATCAAAAAACGGGTGTTGATGTGTTTCATTAATTTTACTAACTAAATTAGAATTGGTGTCATAAATAAGTACATTGTGACCGTTATCAATTAATAGTTGTCCTATAGTAGCGCCCCATGCGCCACCACCAATAATTCCAACTTTCATGTTAAACCTTCTTTCTAATGAGTAATTTAATTGGAGAACCAGTAAATTTAAATAGTTCTCTAAGTTTGTTTTCTAAATATCTTTCATAGGAAAAGTGAACAAAATTTGGGTTATTCACAAATACTAAGAATGTTGGTGGTTTTGTCTGAATTTGTGTCATGTAACTAAACTTAGCCGTTCCTTTATTAAATAATTTAGGTGGATTCATGGCAGTTACATCCATTAAAAATTCATTTAAAATTGAGGTTGATAATGTTTTATTGTATGATTCATAGGCTGTATTAATTGCCTCAAATACCGTATGAATACGTTTGTTTTCTAAACTAGAAACAAAACAAATCTCTACATAAGGTAAAAACTTAAATTCATCTCTTAGTTCATCTTCGATGGCTTTCATGGTGGTTGTATCTTTTTCAACAATATCCCATTTATTGACGACAATCACTGCTGCTTTTTGATATTCTTGAATAATACCCGCTACATGTTTATCCTGGTTAATTAAATCTCTTGATCCATCTAACACAAGTAAAAGTACATTCGCTCTATCTGCAGCTTTTAATGCTCTAAGTAATGCATACTTATCGGTTGATTCATAAATTTGACCGCTTTTTTTAATACCCGCGGTATCAATAATGGTATAGTCTATTCCATCTCTTGTGAAATTGGTGTCAATGGCATCTCTTGTGGTTCCAGCAATTTCTGAAACTATGACACGATCTTGACCTAAAATACAATTTGTTAAACTACTTTTTCCTACGTTAGGATAACCAATCACTGCTAGCTTAATAGATTTGTCTTCTAATTCCTTAGAATCTTCTGGCATATGTTTGACGATTTCATCTAATAGATCACCTAAACCAATCCCGTGGTTTGCCGATACCGCAATTGGGTCTCCAAATCCTAATGAATAAAATTCATAGATTGAAGATCTTAATTGGTCATTATCAACTTTATTAACTGCCACGATAACTGGTTTATTAGATGGGTATAACAGTCTTGAAATATACGTATCCATTTCTGTTAAACCTACCCTTGAGTCAACAACAAAAACAATGAGATCAGCCTCATTGACTGCGAGCATTGCTTGTGTTTTAATTTGATCTAAAAAAGGGGCATCGCCTACGTCGATGCCCCCTGTGTCTATTAATCCAAAATGTCTTGTTAACCAAGCGGCACTTGCGTAAATTCGATCTCTAGTAACGCCTGGTTTATCATCAGTAATCGCTTTACGGTCACCGATAATTCTATTAAACAGGCTTGATTTTCCAACGTTGGGTCTGCCTACGATTGCTACTGTGTATGGCATAATATCACGCCCTTATTCTATATTTTTGTTTTTTTATTTAGATTTTTTTTCTGTATCTTCTAACATATCAGCGAATAAATCACCAATAGTCGTTCTTTGTGAATCTTCAGTTAAGTATTGTGCATACTCATCTCTTGAATTTTGTTGAAGTTTTTGTTTGATAGAAAGTTTTAAATGCCAGTTCTTAGGATTTACTTCTAATACTCTTGCTTCAACTTCATCACCAACTGCAAATAGTTGACTTGGATCATTCACTTTTTCAACCGCTAATTCAGCTACTGGAATAAAGCCTTCAACACCCTTAGCTTCAACTTTTAAGCCTTGGTCAGTTACTTCAAGAACTTTAGCATTAACATCTTCTCCACGTTTGAAGTTTACATTCTTCCAAGGGTTATCTGTTAAAAGTCTTCTTGATAAACTAATTTTGTGTTTCTTAGGATCAATTAAAGTAATTACAGTTTCTAATTTATCACTAATCTTCACATAGCTTGCAAAGTTGTCATTCGGATTCCAAGAGTATTCACTGTTGTGTAATAAACCTCTTACTGAATCACCAAGTTCAATAATTAAACCAAATGGTAATTTTTGAACCACTTCACCAACTACTTTATCACCTTTTTTATGATTCTTTTCAAATAATTCAAATGGTGTAGGTAATAGAGCTTTCATTGATAAATCTAATGATTTATCTTTCTTAATCACTTTTACCGTAACGATATCGCCAACTTTTAAGAAATCATTAATATCTTCAACTCTTGCATGTTGAATTTGTGAAATTCTAAGGCGACCAGTTGTATGTTCAAAACGCACAACAGCCATGTGTTTTTCAATACGTTCTACACGACCTTCTAAAACATCACCTGTGTTAATGGTTTCAAATTCTTCAGCACGTAATTCTTGACGTTTTTCACGTTCTTCAACGCGTAATTGTTCAAAAATCTTTTTTCTAGAAGCAATAATTCTTGGGCGTCTACCTGCTTTAACTTCGATGATGTTAACATCTAAAGTTTGTCCCTTAAGTTCGTCTTTCTTTTGAACTAAATCTCTATCTAAAAGACCATAAGGTAAAAAAGCATCAAATCCGTGAACGTTAACGCGTAAGCCTTTTTCATCAACTTTCATTACTTTCACTGGAACGATTGACTCATTTTTATATATTTCTTCGACTAATACAAGGTTTTCATTTTTAACAATTGCTTTACGGTCAAGTAAGACTGAGATGTTTTCATCAGTTTCTTTAATTGATGAAATAATCGCTTCAATTGTATCTCCTTCTTTAACTTCTCCGATAAAAGAGTCGATTGGTTTACCATAATGGTCCTTGTACATTTTCGCCTCTTGATTGTTTTCAAGGGTTACGATAACGACATCAGCATCTACTTTAAAAATAGTACCTTTAACCAATTGTCCCTTTCTTAGTTGAGATATCTCAACATCATCCATTGTCATTTCTCTAATCTCTGCCATGATAAGTCTCCTTTTTCAATATTTCATGTTTTATTCGATTCACTGTGTCTTCGATCGTATAGTGTGTCGTATCTACGATTATAGCGTCTTTAGGTATTATGAGCGGCGACGCTTTTCGCTCAGAATCCTTTTTATCTCTTTCTTCAATATCTTTAATCATTGTTGAAAGGTCAATATCTCGACCTTTCAATTGAAGTTCACGCATCCTTCTTCTGGCACGCTCTTCAATATTAGCGGTTAAAAATATTTTTAAATCTGCGTTAGGTAAAACCACTGTCCCAATATCTCTACCGTCCATTATAACATTTTTACCTTTAGCAGCGGATCTTTGAATATCTACTAGGTAAGTTCTTACACTTGGAAAACTTGAGACCTTTGAAACATTTTTTGTGACGATATCACTTCTAATCTTTTCGGTTACATCTTCACCACTTGCGTATATTTTTTCGTTTGTATACTCGATAGTAACATCCTTAATAAAACAGTATGCTTCTTCATCATTCAAATCAATACCTTGTTTGATGGCAATGTAGGTTATAGCCCTATACATCGCTCCAGTATCAATATGGATGAGGTTCATATCCTCTGCTACCTTTTTACTGATTGTGGATTTTCCGCTACCCGCAGGTCCATCAATCGCTACTTGAAATCCAAGCATAGAATCCTCCGTCACATTTATTATTATAACACTATTTATTTAATATATCTATTTTCTAGAATATTTTTTCACGTAAGCATAAAGTTTTTTAACTTCATGAATTTTTAATGTTCTATAAGAACCTCTTGCTACACCTTCTAAGGTTAAATCATCATATTTAATTCTTGTTAAGTTCTTAACAGGAAATCCCACGCTTCTAAACATATCTTTAATTTGGTGATTTTTTCCCTCAGTAATCGTTATTTCAATCAACGAGCTCTTGGCTGATTGATTTCTTTCTTTAACCATTACTGTAGCTGGTTTAGTCTTATACCCTTCAAGTTGAATACCTTCTCTTAAACGTCTAATCGCATCTTTACTAATCAGACCCAAGACTCTAACTAAATAAGTTTTCGGTACTTCAAATTCAGGTCTTGTTAAAGCAAATGATAAAGTTCCATCATTGGTTAGTAAAATTAAACCTGCTGTATCAAAGTCTAATCTTCCAATTGGATAAACGCGCTCATCCACATCCTCTTTTTGAAGTAAGTCAATGACCGTTTTTCTACCTTTTTCATCAGACACGGTTGAAATAACCCCTTTTGGTTTGTTCATTAAATAATAAACATACGCTTCGGTTTCCAACACTTGTCCATTGTAAGTAACTACATCTTCTTTTAACACATCATAGCCTGGTTCTAATACAACAACCCCATTAACTTCAATTTCACCATTTAAAATGATTTCTTTGCTCTTTCGTCTTGAGGCAACCCCACTATATGCTAATACTTTTTCTAATCTCATCAAATCACCTATTCAATTATACCATAAACTCCATAAAATGATGGGAATATTTTATGACTATTCTATTTAGAAAAACAACCATAAACAAAGAAAAAAGGTGACATGCACCTTATTTATTATCTCTTGATACGTAAGATCCATCTTGAGTAGAAACAATAATTTGTTCGCCCTCAGTGATAAACATTGGTACTTTAACTAATAAGCCTGTTTGCATAATTGCATCTTTCATGGCATTTGTTTTTGTATCGCCTTTTACGCCGGGCACTGTTTCAGTAACCGTCAAAGATACTTTATCAGGTAAGATAATGCCTAATACTTCAACGCCATTATAATACATAATGTCTACAGCTAAAGACTCATAAATAAATTTAGATTCATATTCCATATGAGAAAGTGGAATCTCTACTTGTTCATAAGTATCAGTATTCATGAATACATAAGTGTCGCCCATCGAATACAAATATTGCATCTTAATCTTTTCGATATTAGCTTGTTCCATCTTTTCACCAGCTCTAAAAGTGTAATCAATGGTTGCGCCAGTTCTTAAGTTTCTTAGTCTTGTTGTAACAAATGCTGCACCTTTACCTGGCTTAACGTGTTGGAATTCGATAATTTGAAATAAGTTATTATCGTATAGAATTGTTAACCCTGTTTTAAAATCTGCTGTTGATATCATAAATATAACCTCCTTAAACCTTATTAATTATATCACAAAAACTTAATTAGTAAAGAACTTATTAAGAAGTTGCTTAATAACTTCAATATAACTCTGTTCTTTTAGCCCTGATACATAGCAATCCGCTAGTGGTTTTAAAAAATCATTTCTTCTAAAATATTCTCTAGATTGAATCTCAGATAAGTGACAAACCCCTTTTGGAATTGTTACCAGTTCAAACGCATCCCTTAAGATAATACTTGTATGAGCTAAACCACCCGGATTTATTACAAGAAAATCATAATGATTGGCATTATGTAATAAATCAATAATACTGCCCTCGTGATTAGATTGGTAAAAATCAAATTCAACTTCACTAAATCTATCAATAATGAGTTGATAAATATCCTCTAATGTTTTAGTGCCATATTGATGTTTGTTTCTTTGTCCAAGCATATTTAAATTAGGTCCGTTGATAATGAGTGCTCTCACTTTAGTTTCCTCCTAAGATGTCTACTATCTTTTTAACAGTTTCTTCCATTAATCCATTATTTTCTACTTTATAGGTCATGAATTCTTCATAGAGATGACTTCGTTCATTAAACAAATCATATAAAGATGTTTTTTGTAGTAAAGGCCTTGGATAAGAATGATTACCTCTTTCTTCTAATATTTCAATATCGGTATTAATATAAATGATTATACCGTTCATTAAGGATTTATTATCCTTATTTTTAACGATACCGCCACCCGTAGAAATGACGACATTATCTTTATCTATTAGAGCGCTTAAACTATCAGTCTCATAGGTTCTAAATACCTGCTCACCTTCAAATTTAAAAATATCCTCAATCGTTTTATGCGTCTTAGATTCAATGAAACTATCTAAATCAATGAACGCTAAGTTTAGTTTTTTAGCCACTTCCAACCCAATATAAGATTTACCAGACAGTGGCATTCCAATCAAATAAAGTTTCATACATCCTCCCAAAACTGATCTAATGTCGAAGTAATTTCATTAAAT
>Ga0265294_10008482_pt1 | contig 11993 bp, 12 predicted proteins | sample MunlanPumphouse3_FD_192504 | JGI IMG/M metagenome (GOLD analysis project Ga0265294, IMG submission 192504) | Groundwater microbial communities from a municipal landfill in Southern Ontario, Canada - Pumphouse #3 | ecosystem: Environmental > Aquatic > Deep subsurface > Groundwater | place... | reverse complement strand
AAAGAAGGTGAATCACTGTTTAAAGAGTATTGTTGGGGATGTCATCACCAAACTTCAATGGCATTTGGACCTTCTTTTGCTCAAATTGCAAATGTACGAAACAGCGGTGAAATAATTGCTCATATTGTTGATCCAAAAGGAACATACGAACAGTTAGGGTATACAAGAACAGCAATGCCTGCTTTTAATACTTTTACACAAGAGCAACTTCAAGCCTTGAGTGACTTTATTTTAAGCCTAAAAGAGTAGTTGTGTTTAGGCTGTCTAATTTAATTAAATCCACTCTTAAAGAAGAAAAAAGTAGAACACTAAACGGTTCTATTATTATTTGGAACTTTACAAATCGTTGTAATTTATTGTGTCACCACTGCTACAGCAAAGCTGATGCCAATGAAAAAGACAGCTTAACGTTTGAACAAATACAAAACACAATTCCGAAACTTAAAAAAGCGGGTGTGAATTTTGTAATATTTAGTGGGGGAGAACCACTTTTAAGAAAAGATATTTTTGATATTGCCCAATGTATGAAAGACAATGGAATAATGACCTATTTATCAACTAACGGTATGTATATTGGGCCTAAAAATGTTAAGCAAATTATTGATACATTTAACTACATTGGTATTTCTATTGATGGGATTGAAGAAGTTCATGACTATTTTAGAGGACAAAAAGGGGCGTACGACAAAAGTATTGACGCCATTAAACTTATTCAAGAAAATGGTGGAAACGCAGGAGTAAGATTTACTATTACTAAAGAGACCCAAAGCAGTTTTTATGCCATGTTTGATTTAGTAGAGAAGCTTAATGTGAATAAACTCTATATTTCTCACTTGGTCTATTCAGGACGAGGTGAGGAGAACTTAGGGATAGATATTACAAAAGAACAACGCCGTGAATATGTAGAGTTTATAATACAAAAAGCGTTTGAGTACTATGAACAAGGCAAAGATATTGATTTAGTTACGGGTAATATGGAAATGGATGCAATTTTACTTTTAAAAGAGTTCAAAAAAAGACACCCTTCCTACGCTCAAATTTTAGAAGAAAAACTTCTTGCATGGGGTGGAAACAGTGCAGGTAACCGTTTAGGAAATATGGATTGGTTAGGAAATGTTAAACCCGATCCTTTTTTCCCTTTTACTATTGGAAACTATTTGGAAGAAGATTTTGATGCCATTTGGCTAAACAGTGAAAATGAGATGTTGCAAAACTTAAGAGCAACTCCTCGTGACATTAAAGGAAAGTGTGGCATTTGCCAATACTTAGAGATTTGTAACGGAGGTTCAAGAAGCCGTGCTTATGCGATTAGTGGCGATTTATGGCAAGAAGACCCCTCGTGTTATTTAACATATGAAGAGATTAGGAGACAACAATGATAAAACTGTTTTTAGGGCTATGTTTAGCAGGAAGTTTGCTTTTTTCAAGTGAAAAAATTTTTGTAGTAGAACGAGAAAGTTCATCTTTGGCAGTTGTTACAGACAATGTTTTAAAAAGTAAAATTGAAAATATGAGAAATATGAATCATGGAGTTGTTAAATTTTATGAAAACGATGGATATGTTATTTCACGAGATGGATATGTAATTAAGTTTGATCCTAAAAGTGAAAAAATTATATCAGAGTATAAAACCAGCAAAAGTGCTATTGGTTTCGAGATTAACAAACACTATGTAGCCGTTGCTAATTACGATGATTTAAGTGTTGATATTTTAGACAGAGATTTAAACCCTATTAAAAAAATAGAGACAAAATCTAGAAATGTGGGAATTAAAATCTATAAAAACTATTTGATTTTTTCTCAAATGGACAACGACATTATTTCAGTCTATAAAGATTTATCTAACAATAAAGGAAAGCCTTTATTTATTTTGCATAAAGAGTTTAAAGATGTAGGGGAACTTCCTTTTGATGCTATGATTCAAAATGAAAAATATATAATGGGGTTCTTTAATTCAGACCATTTTGGAGTGGTTGATTTAGAGAAGATGAGCTATAAAAAAATCGATGTTTTTTTAGATGAAAAACGACAACGAGTTTTGAAAGTCCCACACTTTGGTTTTTGGAGCTTAAGTACTAAAGAAGTTTTTGTTCCAGCGGTTGGGGACAATAAAGTTTTAGTATATGACAAAGATTTTAAGTTTATTAAAAACATTGAAATCAAAGGGTTACCTGTTTTTACAAGCTTAAGCCCTAAAAAAGATTTTTTAGCAGTAACATTTTCAGGAAAAGATTTTCCTAGCTTTCAGATTATAGACACAGCTACTCTTGAGATTATTAAAGAGTACACGTTTGATGGTAAAGTACTGCATGTAAGATGGTCAAATGAAAAAAATGAGCTTTATGTCTCTGTTAATGATACCAACAAAGTAGTTGTTATTAATACAGGTAATTGGGAAATTAAAGAAGAAATACACAATATAGATAAACCTTCGGGCATATTTATTTATGAGGAGAACTAAAATGAGTAAAGTCTATTTAACAGGTGCTGGTCCTGGTGACATTGAATTAATGACACTAAAAGCAGCGCGAGTTATTAAAGAAGCAGATATTATTATCTATGATAGATTGGCCAACCCTGAAATTTTAAAAATGGCAAAAGAAAACACAAAACTCATTTATGTGGGTAAAGAAGATGGCAGACACAGTGTTCCTCAAGATGAGATTAATGAAATTATTTATCAATCTGCATTAAAATATGAAACAGTGGTTAGGCTAAAAGGTGGTGACCCATTTGTTTTTGGACGAGGGGGAGAAGAGGCAATTTATTTATATGACAGAGAGATTAAATTTGAAATTATTCCAGGTATTACTTCAAGTGTAAGTGTGCCTGCATATGCTGGAATTCCTGTAACGCACAGAGGAGTAACCACTTCTTTTAGAGTTGTAACAGGACATGAAACACCGAATAAAAAAATCTCTCAAGTAGAGTGGCAAACTTTTTTAAACGATGAAACTATTGTTTTTTTAATGGGCTTTCATAATATTAAGTTAATTACTAGAAAACTAATGAACTTAGGTAAACCAAAAGATTACCCATGTGCCGTTATTTCGAAAGGAACAACTCCTGAACAAGAAGTAGTAGTAGGTACGTTAGAAACTATAGTAGAGCTTTCTAAAGATATGCCAACACCTGCAATTATTGTTATAGGTGAAGTTGTACGATTACGAGATAAAATTAAGTGGTTTAAAGAGTAAAAAAAAAAGGCAAAATCTTATGATTTTGCCTTTTTTTTAGGTTTATTTATTGCTATTCTTTTCTTCTTTTAGCCAAACACGTTTTAGGTTATGAATATAGACAATTAAAATAAAAAAAACGGAAGAAGTAATTCCTAAAGCAATAAGCAAACTGGTCTCTTCAGGGATAGTTTCTAGTAAAATAAGTTTTCTTATAATGACTACAAAAGCAATTTCTAAGAAGGTTAAGGCGTATTCAAATCCACTTTTAATAAAAAGTGTTTTGACAATGGCTATGACAATTAGAGTAAATAAGCCATCGGTTAAAATCATTTTTATGGATATAAAGTCTAAAGCCCCTTGAGTAAGTGTAAAAGAGATTATTTTATGCGATAGACTCATTAAACAAATTGCCAAATACAGCACCATAATTAAAATAAAAATATATTTTAAGATGTTTATAATTCTTAAAAGTATGGTATCGACTTTATGTTCTAAAATTTTATCAACATGATTGAGTTTTCTAAAGACTCTTTCTATGTATCCTTTTTTTTCATGCTCTTTCACGCTAGCAACCTTTTTCTCTTAAAAGCAAATTTTGCGAATAGTATCACAAAGCAAATAAAAGTAAGAGCAAAGGTGTGCTGTTTTAAAATAATAAAATTAAGGAAATTAGAGAAAAAATTGTTTAATCTCTTCTTTGTTGACTGTTTTTTCAGCCATATTAATAAGACCTTCATTTTTAAAGGTTCGTAGAATTCGAGAGAGTGTCTCAGGCGAAATATTAAGAATTTCTGCTGTAATAATATTTTTAGTATTAAAAAATTGTTCTGTATGGTCATAAATATATTTTGCAACTCTCTCTTGCGAATCAAGAACGACATGCATAGAGACTAAGTTTTCAAGATTTTTAATTTTCTTAATTAACGATGTTTGAATTTTAAATGCCAAACTTGGGTTGTTATAAATAATATCTTTTAATGAAGCAAAATCAATCATTATAACTTCAATATCGGTAAATGCTTGTGCCGTTGCTGGATAAGGAATTTGTTCAAAATTAGCTACTTCAGCAATAAGTTCATTGGGATGAAAATATTTTAAAATTACCTCTTTATTATTTGAAGTAACTTTATAGAGTTTAATAATTCCGCTTTTTAATAAATAGAGATATTTTGATTCATCCCCTTCATAAAAAACAATACTGTCTTTAGGGAAAGTGGCCTCTTTAGTAAACGATTCTATTTGCGACAAAGTCTTTTCACATAAATCATTAAATAAAAAGAAATCTTTAAGATTTAAATTTGTTTTCATATTTTTAGATTCCTCCTTTTGATAAAACTGTATTCTACTATAAGAAAGTTAAATCTACGTAAACAGAGTCACTATATGATACTTTAAGGGCTTAATAGTCAAAATTAATCACTTCTCCATTGAGTGTTTTTAGAAATTCGACTAAATAATCAAGTTCATTCTCTTTAAAAATAATTCCTAATTGATATTTTCCCATAATATGTACCGCATCTTTTAGTTTTTCAACGTTGCCATTATGAAAATAGGGCGGTGTTTGATCAACGTTTCTTAAAATGGGTACACGAAACAGTCGGTTATTGTCTTTTCCTTTAAAACCACCTATATTTTCAAAAGGAAAGGTGCTATCAATGAGTTCAAATGTAGGGAAAAAGTTGTCCTCCTTATTTTTGACTTTTACGTTTAACCACTCGTTCCACCAAACTCTTAGAGGGAATTTTTCTACACTTAATCCACCAAAACTACTTCCCGCATGGCAGCCTTTACACCCTTTTGTTAAAAAAAGTTCAAACCCTTTTTTAGCTTTAGAGCTAATTGCTTCATTGTTTCCTTCTAAAAACTCATCCATACTGCCTCTTGTTAACAAGGTTCGTTCATAAGCAGCCAAAGCATTTTTAACATTTTCAAAAGAGAGAGTGTTGGAAGTTTTATCAAAAGATTTATTAAACGCTTCAATATAAGTTGAATCTATATTTAGACGCCTAATGAGTTCTTTTTTGTCCATATTCATTTCAAAATGGGCTTCAATAGGACCACCTGCTTGTTCTTCAAGTGTTTTGGCACGAGCATTCCAAAAATAAGCGGTAGCAAAAGCTGTATTTAAAACAGTGGGAGTATTTAAATGACTGGGATTTCTTTGATTGTTATGTCCAACGGCTGTGGGCAAATTATCAGCACCACCTTCTTTTAAATTATGGCAAGAAGCACAACTAATATCACCATTGGAAGAGAGTAAAGGGTCATTAAATAAGCGTTTTCCCAAAGCTACTTTAGGAGAAGTAATTTCTAAAATATTAATATTAAAAGTAGCAGAAGCTTCTGAAAAGTTTTTAGGAATAGGCAAAATCTTTGAATTTAAAGCTTTTTGCCGTAACTCTTCATCATTGAATTTATATTCAATGTGAGAATCAAAAAACCTAGGTAATTGAGTTATAAGAAAGAAAATAAAAAGTCCACCTATAATAAAGCTTATAAGTTCAATTATCTTTCGCATTACTTTCCTTTATAATATATATAAAAACTAATTATAAAATATTATGCAAAAAAAAGAATTAACCTAAGTCAAGTCAAGTCAAAGAGAAATTCTTATTGAATTTCAAAAAAACTTTGAACCCACGCCTTTTCTTCAGGAGTTATTTCAATTTGTTTTAAACTCTCTTTGTTGTCATCTAAAATAATAAGAGTATTGCCATCAAGTTTTAAAAACTCTTTTCCCCACTCTTTGTCTAATTTATCCATATATTTTAAAGCTTCAGAAGCAGGAGGTTGTTCTTTTTCGCCTGTTTTTTTATTAACAATATTAAATCCGCTTAAACTTCTTTCATAAGTGTATGGCAAGTAAAGTTTTATAACAGAGTAAACACGTTTGTTTTTATCTTCGGGCATAGCGTCTTTAAAGGCAATGAAGCCAATAAAAAAGAAAGCAGCTAAAAATCCTATAAGCAGTAAGTTTTTACTTTTTAAGTTCATCACATTGGCTCCAATTTTGAATATACTCTTTGGCTTTGTTTTCTAGAAATTCCATTCTTTGTTTTCCTTTTGGCATTGTTTTACGGTGTTCTTTCATCTGTTGTAAAAACTCAACCACTGTGTTTGGTATGAGTTTAGATAAATAGACTCGAAGCTGTTTAGCAAAAGCTGGTGATGTTCCACTTGTGGAAATTGCTACGATTAGATCCCCTTTTTTAATATACGAAGGAAAAATAAAATCACAATATTTTTGTAAATCAACACAATTGCATAAGCAATTATATTCTCTTGTTTCAAAATAAATTTTTTCTTGCAAAGCTAAATTATCAACTGCTGCAATAACAATATCAAACCCTTCAATATCACCTTGGGCATACTTTTTTTCACTGTATAAAAGCTGATGTTGTGCTATTAAATCAAGAATATTTTGATTGAACTCTTGGGCTATTAGCGTAATGTTTTGTGTAAAATCAAGCAGGTGTTCGAGTTTTTCTAATGCTACATTTCCTCCACCTACAATTAAAATTTTTTTATGGTCAAATTTTAAAAATGCTGGAAAATATGTCATTAAATAACCTTTACTGTTAAAGAGTTATTTTAACCAAATGAAAGTAAGGATTCCTTAATTTAAATCAAGGAATCCAAAAGCTACGTTAATTATAGTCCAAAAGTCTCTTTAATTTTGTTTTCAAACTCTTTATCGCATAAGCTTTTTCTTAAAGGTACAAAGGTTTTTGCTTCTGACCCTACTTCTACGGCTATATCACTTTTGTCATTTTCAATAATTGCTTGAATAGCTTGTGCAATTGGTTGTGGATTTGGTCCTTCATTAATTGCAGCTCCAACAATGGGAACAAAATGTGCAACTAACTCTTTGTAAGGAGATATTTCACTTGTAGTTTGTGCATTAGCTACCAAACCTTTTTTAACAAAGTTAGTTCCAAAAAGTCCAGCTAAGACTGAGTGTACTCGAATATTAAAAGGAGATACTTCAAATCTAAGAGAATCTGTAATTCCCTCAACTGCATATTTACTGGCGTTATAATGACTCAATAATGGTAACCCCATTTTTCCTAAAAATGATGAGATGTTAATAATTACACCCTCTTTAGCAGCTCTCATATGTGGCAATACTTCTCTTGTCATTTTAATAAGACCAAAGACATTTACATCGAATTGTTTAAAAATCTCTTCGTCTGTTCCCTCTTCAAGAGATGCAAGTAAACCAAAACCTGCATTATTTACCAAAACATCAATTTTGCCCTCTTTTTCAATAACTGTTTTAACGGCATTTTTAATAGATTGAGTATCTTGGACATCTAAAGAAACTACAGTAACTTCTACTTTATTCTGTTTCGCTTCTTCTAGCAATTCACTTTCGTTTCCTCTAGAACCTGCGTAAACTTTGTAGCCTTGTTGTGCCAGTAAAATAGAGGTTGCTTTCCCCATTCCTGAAGTTGCTCCTGTAATTAGTACCACTTTTGCCATCTTAACTCCTTATTTTTTTATATGATATTAGGAGTCGAAGAATTTAGCATTAACTTGTATCAAGAAACTTTAATTAACTTTTGATTTTGCAAAGAAATATGATCTTGCTGATAGCCTTTTAGCTTGAATAAAAAAGAGATTTCTTTTAAGCTTAACTGTAATAAGATGCTCTATATTAACAACTTAAAAGGATTAAAATGAAAAAAATATTATTAAGTACAATAGCGATATTAGTGTTAACAGTGTTGAGTGCAAATGCAAATGGAATTGATGATATTATGCAAAGTAGAAGTTCTAAACAAAGTACTGACCACAGTCAAGCTACTAGTAGAAACTCGCCATCATCTAAACATAACCAAGCTTCAGTAAACCAAGCTCAATTAGAAGAGTTTGCTTCAGTTAATAGCGATCAACTTGCAAAAGAGATAGCAGCTGGTCAAGGTGAAATGGTTAATACTTTAGCAACTCTACTTAACGTTGAGAATAAAGTTTTATTTATTTCAAAACTTCAAAACAACTATCAAAATATTTATACTTCATCTGATATGAAATCATCAGATGTTTTAAAAAATATTTCTAAAATATAATTAATGTACTCTACTCTTAACCAAAGAGTAGAGGTATTTTTATAATAAGACTTCGGATTATCTTGCATTTTTTTCTTCTGCTTTTTTTCTCCTTATCGCTGTTTGCAAACTCTGATGATTATATAAAACTCGCAGAAGAAAAAGAACTCTCTAAATCCAAATATTGGCAGGTACTTTTGCATATGCCAGATGGTGTAAGTGAAGTGGAAGATAAAGCATTTTTTTTAGCAAAAAATGGCAAAGTAGACGCTTTAGCAGAACTAAAAGCTACCATAGAAGCTCTGTATAATGAAACCCAATTTGATGACAACTCAACAGCTTGCTTATTTCCTGCAAGAAAACATTGGCTAAGTAAAGAACTTAAGTTGAAAAACCTTCCTGAGGTTAAGTGTGAACAATTTGATTATCTTCTATCACAAATGGATCCCAAGTCTGTGAGTCTTATTTTTCCTTATATGCAAGGCAGTTCTCCTTCTTCCATGTTTGGACATACTTTTTTACGAATAGATTCAAATTCAAAACCAAGAATGCTCTCGTATGCCTTTAACTATGGTTCCGAGCAAGACGATAATGACAATAAGTTAACGTATATGTATAAAGGTTTTTTTGGTGGGTATAAAGGCACTTATTCTCTGTTGCCTTATTATAAAAAAATTAAAGAGTACAGAGACCTTGAGGAACGCGATATTTGGGAATATGATCTTAATTTTACAAAAGAAGAGACCATACAGATGTTAAGGCATATATGGGAAGTTGAACTTAACTACTCTTGGTACTATTTCTTTACGCAAAATTGTTCTTATAAAATGTTTTGGATAATGGAATCAGCAAGAGAGGGCTTAGATTTACGAAAGTATTTTAATTTTCATGTGATACCCTCAGAAACTGTAAGAGCAGTTGTTGACGAGGGTTTAGTAAAAGATTATCAGTATATTCCAGCAAGAAGAACTAAACTTATAGCCTATGAAAATAAACTTAATGATAAAGATATTGCGGATGTTTTTAGCATTAGCAAAGATACATTAAAGCTCAACGAGTATCTTAAAAAAGAGGATACTGCTCTGCAAACCAAACAATTTGTATTAGAAGCTTCGGCTGAATTTGTAGAGTATGATTATCAGAAAAAAGATATTGATATGACTTTATATAAAAAAAGACTTCATAATATTTTAATTGCAAGAGCTTCTTTGGGTCAAGGAGACAATATTGAAATCGCACTGCCTGTTAATCCAATATTATCGCACCGTTCATTTACTGTAAGTTCTGAAGTAGGGATTAGAAATTCAGAAGAAATAGGTTTTATTGGAATACGCCCAGCAAATCACGCTATTACAGATTTTGATATTGGCTATCTTCCCGGTGCTCAAGTAGAGTTTATGGATTTACTTTTTTCTTATAAAAAAAATGATTTTAATGTCGAAAAAGCTACGATAGTTTCTATAGCTTCTTTGACACCCAAAACAAAGTTTTTTAAGCAAAATTCTTATCGTTTCTCTTTTGGATTTGACAGAAAGTATTTAAATGAAAATACAGAGTTTACCGCAAACTATTCACAAGGTGGAACGTGGGGAGATCAAAATGCGTACTTATATCTTTTAGCAGATGCGTTACTTTATACCAATAATATTATAACAGTAGGAGCTGGTGGTGTTATGGGTGCTACTTTTCATCAAGGAAAATATTTCCAAACTAATTTGGAAGTAAATCAGCGTATTTACAGTACCAATGACACACAATTGCTCTTTTATGCTTCGCAGCGTTATCAATCTTCACAAAATACAGCATTCGCCCTTTCGTATGACTATGTGCAAAAAGATGAAGAGGATTGGAAAACGTATAAACTTTCATTTTATTACTATTTTTAGGCATTTACAGAAATAAGTGCTTAACGACAAGAGTACATTTTAACTTATTTTATTTTAGTAAAGCTTCATTTCTACTTTTTAATTATTTGATAATCTCACCACTTTATTTCTTGTAAAGTATATATTTTATGAAGCGTAGATTTATTTGTAAAAGCCAAAATCTTCACATACGGCTAACTGTTACCCTATGACTCAGCAAAATTATAATATGTATAAATTATGTACAGATTATAAAAAACTTGATATACATCAATTTAATAATCACTCAAAAGTATATAATAAGTAAAATATTACTTTTAAAATTATATTTATATATCTTTTTTACTTATTTTATCTTACTTTGATTATATTTTAAATATCTTAATAAAACAAGGCTTACTATGGCGACACAAAAGATTATAATAGACCCACTTTCAAGGATTGAAGGGCATCTGAAATTTGAAACGAAAGTTGAAGATGGTGTTGTAACCGAAGCTAAATGTTCAGCAGATATGTTCAGAGGAATTGAAAAAGCACTCATTGGTTACGATGCTAGAGTAGCACAACAAGTTACTCAAAGAGTGTGTGGAGTTTGCCCTTATGCTCATGCGGAAGCAGCTTCTTTAGCACTTGAAATGGCAATGGGAATTAAACCTAACCACAATGGGCAATTGTTACGCAATTTAATTGTTGGGGCGTATCAACTTCACGACCATTTGTTGCATTTTTACATTTTAAGCGCACTTGATTTTATAGATATAACCGCTGTTTTAAAATATGAAGATGACGATGAAGCAATCACGCAGCTTAAAAATTGGATTCAAAGTGAGCTTAAAAGTAATAAAATTTTTCCAGCAGCTCCTTTTTTACCACGATACGAAGCTTTGTATGTAAAAGATAATAATAGAAATATAAGCGCCATTAAAAACTATTTAGAAGCCATAAATGTTATGGCAGATTTAACAAAAGCAGTGGCTATTTTTGGTGGAAAAGCTCCTCATAGTGTTACTATTGAAGCGGGAGGAGTAACCACTATTCCTACTATTGAAAAGCTAGCCAAGTATCGTACTTTTATTAAAAAAGCTAAAAAATTTATAACTCAAAATTACTTAACGGATATTGTTGCTGTTGCTAAAGAGTTTCCAGAATATTTTAAAATAGGACAAGGGTATGGTAATTTTCTTTCATATCCTTATTTTCCCGATAAAAATGGGGAAAATCATATGTTTACAGGCGGAGCTACGATTAATGGAAAGTATGAAGAGTTAAATTTAAATCATATTTTTGAAGACCATCAATACTCTTATTATAAAGATAAGCCAGATTTTAATATTAAGCCCATGAGTTCAACACAATTAACTCCTATTGATTATGATGAGTTTAAAGAAGAGCAGAAAAAAGAAAATGGAAAATACAGCTGGTCAAGAGCGCCTAGATATAAAGGTGAAATTATGGAAGTAGGCTCGGTAGCTCGTATTGTAAATACCTATAAAAGTGGTAAAAATCAAAAACTTATTGCCCTAGTAGATTCGGTTAATCAAAAGTTAGGAATTACTATTGATAATTATCACTCGGTTTTAGGAAGACATTTATGCAATGCATTAAGCTCAAGTTTGATTGTTGACAAACTTTTAGAAGACCTTGAAAAAGTAACTCCAGATGAAGTTGCTTTTGTTGAACAAGATGTTCCTAAAAATGCAGCAGGATTTGGCTTAACAGAAGCTACAAGGGGAGCTTTGGCACACTGGATAGAAACAGATGAAAATGGATTAATTAAAAATTATGACATGATTGTTCCCACTACTTGGAATATTTCACCCAAAGATGCAAAAGGAATCCCAGGTTCTGTTGAAAAAATGCTTATAGGTACTAAAATAAAAGACCCTGACAATCCAATTGAG
>Ga0265294_10008481_pt1 | contig 11993 bp, 13 predicted proteins | sample MunlanPumphouse3_FD_192504 | JGI IMG/M metagenome (GOLD analysis project Ga0265294, IMG submission 192504) | Groundwater microbial communities from a municipal landfill in Southern Ontario, Canada - Pumphouse #3 | ecosystem: Environmental > Aquatic > Deep subsurface > Groundwater | place... | reverse complement strand
TCGATCTTTTCCCTCCCAGTCCCTGATTCTCAACAGCTGTCAGAAAACTGGTGATTAACAAAGGTTGTGCATAAGAAGGCACTTCGTTTTTTCCCAGCGTAGCCTGATAGGTCAAACGATACGCCAAGCACCATATCTTTCATCAGCGAAAAATACTACCGGTGGATAAGCGCAAACTTGAATAGTATCTTCCTTCGCCACACTCAGCATGACAATAATTATCATTCCGCATCAAAGATAAAAAAAGCACACCAGAACGGTGTGCTTTCATATTTTTATTTTTAGTTTCAATGTCCCAGACAAGACTTACAAGTACCGTAGTACGATATTTCAACCGTATCCACTTTAAATCCCGGTATGACCGGCAATTTATACATTTCTGCATTTACATCAAAAATATCATATACTTTACCACATTGACGACAGTAGAAATGCGCATGTTTAGACGTATCAGCATCAAATCTCGCATTCTTTTCGTCGATGGTAAGCATCTGCACAGCCCCTTTTTCCAACAACAAGTTCAAGGTATTATAAACCGTTGTTTTCGAAAGCGTCGGTATTTCCGGACTCAGAGCGAGGTATATCTCATCAACAGTAGGATGTGTCTTATGATTCATCAGATAACCCATTACTGCTGTTCGTTGTACAGAAGGTCTGATTGAATAGCTAATCAAATGTCTGTGAACATCACCAAAAGTTTTCATGTGAAAATTTTTACTTTTTTCAAGTCAAATGAAACCTGAAAGTTAACTTTTTTTGCAAAGTTAATTAAATTTTCCGAACTACACTTCTCAGATGATGTTGGTTTCTTTTAATACATTGTTGGTTGCCCTGACAGCAGCAACACTTTTTTCAAAGAAAGCCATTTCAACATCATCAAGTTTATAATCAACAATCTGTTCGACTCCGTTTCTTCCAACTATCACAGGCACGCCAATACAGATATCATTTTGTCCATATTCTCCTTCCAAAGACACACAACACGGGATGATCTTTTTCTGATCACGCATAATCGACTCAACCAGGTAAGCAGCAGCAGCACCCGGAGCATACCAGGCTGAAGTACCCAACAAACCGGTAAGCGTAGCACCACCCACCATGGTATCGGCCACAACTTTATCGAGCACCGCTTTATCCAGCAGATCAGTAACCGGACGACCTTTGTATGTTGCAAAGCGGGTCAAAGGAATCATGGTTGTATCACCGTGACCACCGATTACCAGTCCTTCAATTTCATTCGCAGGAGCGTTCAACGCTTTGCTCAGGTAACATTTAAAACGAGAACTATCAAGAGCACCACCCATACCGATTACTTTGTTTTTTGGCAATCCTGCTGTTTTCAGTGTCAGGTAAGTCATGGTATCCATGGGATTGCTTACAATCACCAGAATGGCATTGGGAGAATACTTCAAGATATTCTCAGTTACTTTTTTTACAATACCGGCATTTACACCGATTAACTCTTCACGGGTCATGCCCGGTTTGCGCGGAATACCGGAAGTAATCACAACAACATCTGAGCCTGCTGTTTGTGCATAATCATTTGTACAACCCGTTACTGTTGTGTCGAAATCAAGCAGTGTGGCAGTTTGCGTGATGTCCAGCGCTTTCCCTTCAGAAAAACCATTCTTCACATCCAGTAAAACCACCTGATCCGCTACCTCGTTAATTGCTAATACATTTGCACATGTTGCGCCTACATTCCCGGCGCCCACTACGGTTACTTTTGACATAAATACTTGCTTTACTTATTAATCTATTTTATACGCTTAAAAAAATTGACACAAAAATACAACATTATCTTTAATTAAAGAAAAATTTCTTTAATTATTTTACATTATTAACTATATATAAATTTATCCCTGCACCGATTTCAGTGCCAGTTTACGCACTAAAATAATGAAAAAGCCAGTAAGTACGAGATTCAACACAAGAGTCAACACTGATATAGCCAACAGCGGACCTCCAATATTATATCCAATCGCTATAAAAATAATTCCTGCGCCAACTTCTCCTCGCGTAAACATTCCGATTGAAATTGCCAATCGTTCCGACAATCGATGATCACGATAATGCAAGAGTGGGTATAGTTTTCCGATATTCGACAACACAACAAGACACAGGGAGAATAGCACGATCTTCTTCATTTTTTGATTATCTTATATATTTATAATCATTGTTGTCCGGTAAACATTTTATAACATAGATTTCTCCCTTCGGTCGAAATGACAATCAAGACTTTATCTTTTAGGGAGGGGTTAGCTGGCAGCTTAGCCGCCAGCTAACTCCTCCCTTGCATAAATCAATATAAAGAACTGTCATTCTAAGCATAGCGAAGAATCTAATATTTTTTACCGGACAATAGTGATTTATAATGATTATAATTAAAACCGCGACAAAAATACAAAAAATCATGTACCCGGAAATATAAATCATGAAGGTATCTGAATAAAATAGATCCTCCACGCCCCCATAAAGTTAAATAACGTTAACATACGTCAAAATTACGAGAAACATGTTGTATAACATAAAAAAATACTTTACTTTTGCATCGTGTTTTTCATGGTATTAGATTTAAGGTTAATAAAAAGATTGGGTTGTCGTGAGACAACCCTTCTTGTTTTTACAAATTCGTTTACAATAAAAACCACGCTGTGAAAAAGATTACAGTTTATAGTCCTGCTAAACTACACTGTCAGCAGTATAAAAATGATGGCTGTTATCCACTATGTTTAAGCTGTTAAAGACCTCTCCAATATTATTTTCACATTAAAATTTACCTCTTTTTCATATTAATTCAAGTTTCATTTTAAGTTTTTTATTACTTTTGCATGTTTTAAAAGTAAATATTACACTGAATTTAGTATGACAAACAAAAGTAACGAGCCCAAAGAAGCATTTCCCTATACCCCTCCCACCAACGAAATTAAAAATAAATACAGAGAGATATTTGAACTGAGAGAACCCATAAAAACCCCTTTCATAAAATTACTATTTGACAAACTGGTAGCCATCTTTATGCTGATTTTATTTTCTCCGGCAATCATCTTTTTGTTGATTTTCAATTTTATTGAAGGCATTCTTATTCCGGAAAACAGAGGGCCTTTGTTTTTTTATTATAATGCTGTCAGTCAGGGAAAAGTTATCAAAAAATGGAAAATCCGCCTGATTAAAACTTCTTATATCGACAAAGATCTACAGGCCAAAGGAGACTGGCATGCTTATCAGAACGAATGGAAGCCGGAAGCCAGAACATATTTAGGGACTTTTGTCAAGAAATTTTATTTAGACGAAATCCCCCAGTTTTACATGGTGCTGAAGGGCGACATGTCGATAGTAGGGCCACGCCCGCTGGCTATTCACCATTACGAGCGTGACCTGGAACAAGGAAATGTGACGCGAAAACTTATTCGTGGCGGACTACTGGGTTACGGTCACATCCGAAAAGGAACTCCTGAATTTGGCAAACCTGTATATGAATATGAATACGTTTGGCGTTGCCTGCATTATTCTCCGTGGAAACTTCTCCTGACAGATTTATATGTGGTCTGGAAAGGTTTCGTGGTCATGATTAAAGGAGGCGGACATTGAAAATTGAAATTTGCGCTTTCAACTTTAATTTCCAAGATTTATCCCAACTATTTTTACATTACCGGAAACGACCCGAACACGCAAGTCAGTCCCACTGGATTCCTTAAATGTATAAGTATTTACAGCTCCCGGTGTCTTCTGATAACCTTTAAAAACAGTAATAAACTGGCCACCACCACTTGAAATCTGAATTTCAAAAGCTGCATTCACATCTGTATCTTTGTCCCAATGGATGTTGATGCTTTTTATGTGCTTTTGACTATTTAAAGGGAAAGTAAGGTTATAACCCTTACTGCCAATCCAATAGGTATCCGGATTATTGTCAAGCACATGCAAAGCTGTTGAGGTTTGCGGATTAGAAGTAACAGGCACTTCTTCTTTTATTTTATTAATATCAAATCCCTCCCCCAACACATAGAAAGAACCACTTAGTCTGATATCCTCAGAAGAAGCTCCTATCATCACGTTAAATTCTCCTGGTTCAACCACCCACTTCTCTTTTTCATTCAAAAGGATCAAATCACGTTTTCTTAGGACAAATGAAATTTCTTTTTCTTCATTTGGTTGTAAGTTGATACGTTCAAAACCTCTCAGGTTTTTCTCATAGGTAGTTATTGAACTTATCACATCACGAACATAAAGCTGCACAACCTCATCGCCTGCTAACTTACCTGTATTTTTCACATTAAAAGAAACGACTACACTATCATCCTCTGTTATTTCGGTAGCAGAGAAACTTAAGTCTGAATACTCAAATGTTGTATAACTCAATCCATACCCAAAAGGATATAAAGCTCCGTTAATAATGCTTTGATTCCCTTTCAGTCCTGTCGTCAATCCTGTCCCGATTTGTGATGCCGGCTTATAAGGGAAATTGAAAGGTATCTGACCTACTGTTTTAGGAAAAGTCACCGTTAATTTTCCTCCGGGATTATAGTCTCCAAAAAGCACATCAGCAATAGCTTTCCCTCCTTGTGAGCCCGGGTACCAGGTTTCAAGAATAGCCGGAACATTTCGATCTGCCCAATTAACAGAGAGTGGTCGGCCGTTGATTAAAACTAACACAACCGGCTTACCTGTATCGTAAACTGCTTTTAATAATTCAAGTTGTCTCCCCGGCAAATCCAATGAGGAGCGTGATTTATTCTCACCACAAGTTCTTTCATTACCGCCTAATACAACGATGGCTACGTCGCTTTTTTGAGCATTGGCAACTGCTTTTTGAATTTCATCCTGCTCTTTCTCTGTTAACGGATAATCAACAATTTCCGAATCCGGCCAGTTATCATCAACAACTTCACACCCTTTAGTATATAAAACATTTACACCTGATCCAACCTTGTTTCTTACTCCTTCCAACACCGTGGTTACCTCTACAGCCAGCGGACCATAATGGGTCAGGGCATAATACGCATCATCTGCATTCGGACCACAGACAGCAATGGTTTTAATTTTATCTCTATTTAAAGGAAGTAGATTGTCTTTGTTTTTTAAGAGCACTATACTTTCAAGCGATGCCTGTAACGCTATTTCTTGATTCTCCAAACTGTTTACTTCCACATCAGCGGCTTTTAAATCAGTCTGATAAGGTTGATCAAACAAACCCACCAAAAATTTTACCCGCAAGACATCAGCCACTCTTTCATCAATGGTTTTCATATCTATGGCACCCTCTTGTATCAAGTCCCGGAGTGGCAACACATAAGAGTCAGGAGAACGGAATGTACATCGCACATTCAACCCTGCCAGTACCGACTGCAATACAGCTTCTTTCATATCAGCTGCTGTTTTGTGTTTCGAATATAAATACTCCACCGCATCACTGTCTGAAACAACATAACCTTTAAAACCCATCTGATTTCTCAATCGTTCAGTCAGCCAATAATAGCTTCCCTGAACAGGAATTCCGTCATAGTCGTTGTATGCACTCATCACACCAAGCATCCCTGCTTCCTGAATTACCCGGTACCAGGGATACATATGTACATTTTCAACTTCCCGGGGCGACATTTGCGGATCTACACGCGACATTCCTTCCCGTGCTCCCTTATTGTTACTGTATGCTGCAAAATGCTTTCCGGTTGATGTTACCTGATGATTATGCTGTAATCCTCTTACCATAGAGATACCTAATTCAGCCACTAAAAAAGGGCTTTCTCCATAAACTTCTTCATAACGACCCCATCTTTGATCTCTTCCAACATCCAAAATAGGGGCATAAATATTCGTATAACCAAGCAACCTGCCTTCACGACCAGTAATGTAACCCACTTTTTCAATCAATCCTCTGTTCCAGGTGTGACCTAATCCTAATTGTGTGGGAAAATTAGTGGCTTTAAAACTTTCAACGCCACGAATGCCTTCATTGGTAAAATCAACAGGAATACCCAAACGGGTTTCTTCAATAAAAAAACGTTGCACTTCGTTTAATGCCCAGGCATGTCGTGATGCCGGCCAAACATAAGGATTGTCTGAAGGCGGCAATCCCCACTGCCGGAAACCATTCAGATGCTCATCTATAGCTCCCAAACCGTCCTTCCAGAGCCGCTCTTTCCATTCAGGAGTGGGTAATGCGTCTTCCAGTACCCGGCCATACCCATACAAAGTAACCATCTGACAGGTTTTTTCTTCCAGGGTCATTTGACTGACTAAGTCCTGAATACGCTCTTCTATATTGGCCTTGGGATTTTCATAGACATCCATTTTTCCGTTTTTATTGAAATCTATCCACCCTTTTTTGTAAACCTTCTTGTTGTTTACTTTATATTGATCAGGAATTTTGATTGTCTCTTCTGCAAAAACAACACCTGTAAACAGGTTAATCAATGCGATAAAAAAAAGAAAAACGATTTTTTTCATAAACTTAAACTTAATGATTTGAAATGATTAATACAACATCGAAAACAGGGTAACAAAAATCAGATTCAGAAACAAAAGAAAAGTATCTTTTCCCCCAACAAGAAAGTGTTAAATTTCAGCCTCAACAAGTAACAATGCTACCCGAAGACAAAGATATATTATTTACATCATTTTACAAAGTGGTTATAATACATGCGAATCAGTAGTTGAAAAATCAATCAACATATTTATTTTCTATCTTCAATGATTCCATGTAAATCCGAATTCGACCGGAAAAGCTGCTCAATTGAAACATATCAAAACAAATTCATTAATATTGTACCTGATTTTTTTCAAAACAACCCGTAGGTTTTTTACATTTTATTTGTCTAAACATACAGCAAGACAAAAAATGACAGAAACTGATATTATTCACAACATAAAGAACGGAGACACCGATGCATTCAAATTGTTGGTGGACAAACATCAATCGATGGTGTTTCGTACAGTTATGGGGTTTGTTCATGTAAAAGAAGATGCGGAAGATCTTACCCAGGAGATCTTTATCACAGTATTTCAATCGCTTGACTACTTCCAGGGGAAAGCTGAATTTGCCACCTGGTTATACCGGATAGCTGTAAATATTAGCCTGAATTACGTAAAGAAAAACCGGATTCGCAAGCTGTTTAATTTTGCCGAAGAAAAATTGCAACCAATATTCAATCAACAAGATAAATGTGTCAACCCGGAAGAACAAATCATCAGAAGTGAAATTGAGGATTTGATTCGAAAAGCGATTGATCAATTAACAGAAAAACAACGAACTGCCTTTATCCTCAGCAAATACAATGAACTGCCTCAAAAAAAAATTGCATCCATTATGCAAATTTCAGAAGGAGCGGTTGAACAGCACCTGCAACGTGCAAAAATAAAGCTTCAAAAAAAATTATCCGGTTTAGTAGGAAAATAAAACGATGTATGTCTAATCATGTAAAGAAGTCCATAAAAAATGAAAACCGAAGATTATATAAAACGATTTATTGAAAAGGAAAAACAAATTGAGCCAACTCCATTTTTAAGAACCCGAATCATGGGAGTCATCGAAAAACCAATGGTAAAAAAGGCAAGTTCCTGGCAACCGGTTATCGCAACAGTAAGCATCAGTTTAATTATGTTGCTGGGATTTCAATTAAGTAATTTATATAATTCCTCATCAGCAAAACAAACGCTGCTGAACATCAACGACAGCAATATTGAAATGTTACATTATTATCACATTGAATCAAATGAGTAAAATCAACATACTTTATTGGATAATCGCTTTGCTTCTGGCATTGAACATCAGCACGATAGGTGGCATCATTTATCACCATTACAAAGAGCAGGCAGATGAAACAGCACTAATTCTGGATGTGCAAAATGACACAAAGCTTACCGGAAGATATTTCAGACAGGTACTTGGTTTTAACAACAAACAAATGGATGCTTTCAGAAAAGCTAACCGTAATTTTCAACCGGTTGCAAACCATATTATTTTTGTTATTGATTCTTTAAAACAGGAACAATTTACTGAATTAAAAAAAACCACCGCTGATACAGTTAAACTCAACCAACTTGCTGATTCGATTGGAATGCAACATGCAGCGTTAAAAAAGGTAACTAATCGATTTTATTTAGAAATAAAAAAAGTTTGTAACGACGAACAATATAAAATGCTGGAAGAAGTTTTTAATCCTCTATTTAAAAACACCATCCCGGCAGGCAGGCAGCATCATAGAAGCAGGAATTCAGATAATAAATAACCATCAATAATTTTAAAATTTTAAGGTATGAAAACAAAAGTATTTTTTATCGCAGCGGCACTGGTTGCAATGACCGGACTCTTATCAGCCCAAAAAGCCGACCAAAAGTCAGTAACCAACAATCCTCAACGTGGAGCGTATTACGTAGATGCTGACAACAACGGGAAATGCGACAATTTTGAAAAAGGAAAAGGAGGTAACAATCCCAAAGGCGACGGAATACGTTTAAGAGACGGCAGTGGCCGTGAAAACGGAAAAGGTCGCAGAATGGGCAACAGGCAGGGTCTGAGAGACGGTAAAGGAAACGGCAATGGAAGATTTGTGGACACCAACAACAATGGCATCTGTGACAGAAGAGAATAAACAACATTAGTTTCGATTTAATCTGACAATATCAACGCAACAGTTCTTATTTGTCAGATTAAATCGAGACCAATTTAGTTAAAAACCTCAGATGGCACATGAGCCTCCTTCATGATTTTTTCCAGTTCGTTAACTATTTCAGGATGTTGATGAGCGACATCATTTTCTTCCCGTAAATCAGTTGACAGATCAAATAACAGCATCCTCCCATCGGGATACTTCTTGTAACTTAGTTTTACACCTTTCCAGTGTCCTTTTCTAACGGCAACCTTGCCTCCTTGTTCATGAAACTCCCAGTACAAGTACGGATGTTTTTTCTGTTTTTTTCTTGACAGCAGGGTTGGAAGCATCGAAATTCCGTCGGTCTTTATCCTTGCCGTGCTTCCCGAAAGTTCATGAAAGGTCGGCATCATATCCCAAAACGCCGAGCAATGGTCAGACACAGTTCCCGCGTTGATTTTCCCTGGCCAACAAGCAATCATCGGCACTCGGATACCTCCTTCGAATAAGTCGCGTTTAACCCCCCGAAACGGGCCGTAACTTTTGAAAAAATCCGGATCAGCGCCTCCTTCTCTGTGAGGGCCATTATCGCTTGTAAAGATAATCAGTGTATTATCTGCTATTCCCAACCGTTTCAATTCGGCTACAACCTGACCCACATGCATATCCAGGCGTGTAACCATCGCCGCAAAATCTGTCCTGGGATACTGTGAAGAAGCATAAGGTCCTTTTTTATACATTTCTCCTCCATCTACTCCTTTGTAAGATTTAATCTCTTCTATTTTACCTTTATAAATAGCATAAATACTGTCATCCGGAGCTACCAGTTCAGCATGCGGGATAATATACGGAACAAAAAGAAAAAATTTATTTCCAGCATTAGCCCGTATAAATTCCAGCATTTTTTGCTGAATGATATCCGGAGCATATTGCTCCTTTTTCATGCCCTGATTACCTTCCAGGATTATTTTTTCCTGGTTATGATACAGATGATCCGGAAAATAATGATGCGCCAAACGCTGACAATTGTACCCGAAGAACTCATTGAATCCCTGACTATTCGGATCTCCTTCAGAACCGGGATAACCTAATCCCCATTTACCGAAAGCTCCGGTCACATATCCTGCTTCCTGAAACATCTTTGCTATGGTGTAAGTGTTGCCCGGTAACGGGTACTGACCTTCCGGTTGATGTTCTTTATTCCCCCTGATGAAAGTATGCCCCGTATGCAAACCGGTCATCAAGGACGAACGGGAAGGGGCACTCACAGTAGAACCGGCATAGTGCTGAGTAAAACGCATCCCGTTAGCAGCGAGCGCATCGATGTGAGGTGTCTGAATGATTTCCTGACCATAACAACTTAAATCGCCGTATCCTAAATCATCTGCCAATATATAAATGACATTTGGTTGTTCTGGTTTTTGCTGTGCACAGGAAGCTGATGCAAGCAATGTAGCCCCTATACTGCTAAAAATAATTTTTATTTTCATGCTTAACAAATTCATTTTTCACAAAAATATCTTTTTTCAATGAATAAACAGGTCTGTTTTATTTTTTTCAACACAAAATTTGTTAATCTGAGCAATTATATTATATTTGCACAGCTTTAACTGAATTAATATGTCGAAGAAAATCTCCAAAACAAAGAAAATGCTGATTGAAGTCGCCCGCGACTTGTTTGCCTCTCACGGTAAACGAAATATCACCATGAATGATATAGCTGAAGCATCTAAAAAAGGGAGACGTACGCTTTACACATACTTCAACAATAAAGAAGAAATTTTCAGGGCGGTTATCGACAAAGAATTAAACTTTCTGCTTGAAGAACTTACAAAAGTCTCCCAAGAAGAATGTCCCCCCGACACCAAACTCCGGAACCATGCCATCACCCACCTGGATGCAGTAAAATACATAGTTAACCGGAATGGTTCTTTAAGCGCTGATTTTTTTAGAGACATATATGAAGTTGAACGTGCCAGAAGAAAAATTGACATGGCTGAAATTCAATTGATCCGGACTATCCTTGAAGAAGGAATAGGAAAAAGGATTTTCAAGAAGATGGATCTTGATTTATCTTCTGTGGTTATCTTTCATGCAATCAAAGGACTGGAAGTTCCTTATATCCGCAAGAACCTGACCAAGGCTTTTGAACAAAACAAAAACAACATCATCGAATTTATTTTTAACGGCATAAAACTCGACAAGACACCTTCCTTCTGTTAATTTACAGGCTCAATCGTTCTGTAGTCTGATTGTAATCTTTTCATTACAGAACACACTGCCACCATCCTTTTATATTCTTTTCTGGGCATGACTGGCTTGATGGCGTTACTGCAACATCTTTTTAAAATTAAGATTCTCAAAATCATCATCTTATCAGGAACAGCAGCACTGGCATTGTCTTTTGCCGGAAACGACCTGGTAAACTTTATAGGCGTTTTCATGGCCGGGCTTAATTCTTACCAGTTTGCCGGAGAATATATTGCACAAGGCGGAAACCTGGATAACTTATACATGTCACGACTTTCTGAGGCTGTCAATGTGGACTGGCGGTTCTTATTAGGTTCCGGGATAGTCATGGTGCTATCACTTTGGTTCAATAAAAAATCACGTAGCGTAACCAAAACCGAAGTAAACCTTTCGAGACAGGGAGAAGGCCTCGAACAGTTTTCTTCAATAGGCGCCTCCCGTTCACTGGTAAGAAACGCCCTGAACATAGGAAGATTTATTAATTTCATTGCCCCGCAAAAAGTAAAAGATTTCATTGAAACTACCCTTGTCAACTACGTACGTAACTTTCATGGTGGCAATGGGAACTTCACTGGCCGACCGGGCATGGGGGCGTGAGAGTGCTGTTTATCGAATCACAGGGGTGTTGACTGTTATCAGCGGATGGTTTCTTACCGCTGTGGTGGCATTCACCGTAACGGCAGCGGTAGCATTTACATTGATGTACGGAGGCATTTACGCCATCATCGGGCTGCTGATCCTCGTAGCTTTTCTGATTATTCAGTTTACCCTATTACACAAGAAACGGGTTGCAAAAGAAGAAGAAAAAGAAACCAACCTTGAAATTAAAACAGAGCAAGACCTGATAGACAGTTGTTCTTTTGAAATGGAAAAAGCCATAGAAACAACCATCCGCATATACCGAAATACCTTGGAAGGACTTTTCAACGAAAACAGAAAACAGTTGAATCAATTGCACAAGGAAGCAGATACACTGTACCGTAAATACAAGAACCGGCGTCATTATGAAGTAGTACCTACACCTAAGTACATGACAAAAATTTAAAAATATCTATATTCGATTGATAATGAGCATTTAGGAGTACTGTAGCGATAAAAGTTAGACCATATTTGAAAAAACTTTTCGCCATTCTTCCATTGTTGAGCATT
>Ga0265294_10008480_pt1 | contig 11993 bp, 7 predicted proteins | sample MunlanPumphouse3_FD_192504 | JGI IMG/M metagenome (GOLD analysis project Ga0265294, IMG submission 192504) | Groundwater microbial communities from a municipal landfill in Southern Ontario, Canada - Pumphouse #3 | ecosystem: Environmental > Aquatic > Deep subsurface > Groundwater | place... | reverse complement strand
GGGAGTCAATTGACTGGATAACATCAAATAGATGTACGGCTTTTTTGACTTTATTTGCCTGCAGATGGCCTATAAGGTGTGTCTCACAGGGCAGTATATCATCACGTTTATCCTCGTACTCCTGAACCCGGTTCTCTCCAATGATAGTGGCTCCGGCTCGAATGGCTTCGTTTATCCTTTCAGGTTCAATCGTCTTGGTAACACAAACCAGTGTTGTGCTTCCAATCTTTTCAAGGATTAACTTTGTATTTTCATAGACTGGCATCGCTGTCCCTAAATCTGTTTTTATCAAAAGTAGTTGTATTTAAATGATTCCAATTATGGCTTTATGAAGCGGGAATATAATCATATTAATAATGACAATAAATTGAAATCATTTCAAATACGCAATTCCTATAAAAAAGCAAACATTTTTCAGAAATATTATTTGAGAGCTTATTCCAGAACCTATTTTTCCTACATCGGTAAAAGTTTCAGAACTATTTTCATCATCTGTAGCTCGATTGATTATTCTATATTCAAGATTCAAAGAGCCGGGATTTTAAAGACTTCATTTTCTAATGATTTGGCTATTGCTTCGAGGAAAGATTTTCAAGGAAGGATTTTCAAGGAAGGATTTCCGAGGAAAGATTTTCAAGGAAGGATTTTCGAGGAAGGATTTTCGAGGAAGGATTTTAGGGGAAGGATTTTGCGTCCGGTTGTGAAACTTTAAGTTAGAATTTAAGCTTCTTCTTCAAGAGCAATTACATAGACAGGTATACATTTTCTCTTAAACCTGAAGGAATGACTCAATAAAAGCTGAAGATTAAAGAAGAAACTGACAAAGGTTATTAATTAAAACATTAAAAATAATTTTTGAAAAATTTCTCGTCAGATGTTATGGAAAAGACCAGAAAATAATACACAAATGAGCCAATATCACCTGTTTTTCCGGCTTTTCACTCTATCTGACTAATATGATACCATCAATATCTCTGAAATACTATTTAACTAATATTAGCTCAATGAGATAACTATTTATAGAAAGTGTTTGTACTTACTATCAAACAAAGTGCAATCAAAAAGAACTTTACAGTGGGGAGAAAAACAGTAGGTGGAATATATGAAACAGAATGAGGTATATTTCAGGCAGTTTGACAGCGCAATAGGTTATGATGGTGCTGTAATTCACGGGGGAAACAGCGTTGAAGTTCGGATAATGAGATGTCTGAGCTCGCTTGGATTTTTCCTGTACGTGTTCCTGGCATCATTGCCAATAGCTTACGTACTGATAAAAATATCCTCAATGATCTTTGGAAAAATAATGTAAATATTTATTTCCAGATAAAAAGGTACGATCCTTGAGGCTATACTGGAGATTGGGTTGCACAGCTCATCGATTACACATCACCTTTATCCGATCTCCAGCTTAACATTCTTTTATGGCTTTTTTATTGAGCAGCTTTTACGTCTTTTTTATTGAGCAGCCATTCTTTGAATTTGTCTTTATGTTCACCCCGGATATCGTGAAGAGCATTACCCGTTGTTCGTCAGAGTTCTTATGGTTTGCTTCCTCATCCACAGAGAAAGAAAGGACTGCATATCCGGCTCGTAAGACACAGTGCTTTACCGCTTTTACCGCTTTTACCGCTTTTACCGCTTACTCCCCGCCCTCACACGGCGGAGTTCCTGAGTTCTAATCTCAGCGAGGCCATTTTTCGGTTTTGTTTTGATTCCCCTTATTTTCGGACTCAAAGAATGTACTGAGCTTCTTTTCCAATGTTTCTATCTTGCTTTGAGGCAGGATTTTTCTAAGGGATGTGTAGTTTTAAGTCCACAGTATTCCACAGTATAACTCTTACTCTTCTTAACGAAGATCTTCTTAAAGAAGAATTAAATAAACAGGATTATCATTTTACAAAGGAGGGAACAACTATGGTTGAAATGACTGAAAAAGAAAAAGCAGCTCAGGGCTTATTATACAATGCATACTATGATGAAGAGCTGATCTCTCAACGGGCTTATTGCAAAGCAATTTGCTACGAGTATAATCAGCTTCATCCAGCAAAAATTGAGGAAAGGACAGCTTTAATTCAGAAACTCTTTGGCAAGACCGGAGGTTCTTTTCTTATTGAGCCGCCATTTATATGCGACTACGGTTACAACATCGAAATAGGCAGCAATTTCTATGCAAATCACAACTGCATCATCCTCGACGGAGCAAAGGTTGTTTTTGGGGATAATGTGATGATCGCTCCAAACTGCAGCTTCTACACAGCCGGGCATCCGCTTGATGTAGAACGTCGCAATGCAGGACTGGAATACGCTTATCCAGTAAAAGTCGGCAGCAATGTATGGATAGGCGGCAATGTTTCTGTACTTCCCGGAGTAACTATAGGGGATAATGCTGTCATAGGCGCCGGGAGTATTGTGACAAAAGATATTCCTTCCGACGTTGTTGCTTTTGGGAATCCCTGCAGGGTTATTCGTGAGATTAGTGATGAAGATAAAAAATTTTAATCCTTTTTTTGCTTGAGCGTTTAAGTTCTATCCAAATAATAAGGAAAACGGAATTCAGAGAGGCTTTTAGAGTTTATAATACGCTTCTGGCTTTTAGAACTTATATTCTTACAATTTTATTAGCTTACATAGATAACAGGTCAGAGAATAATGATTAAGCAAACAGAGTATTATTATTGTTATTATTAATGATATTATTATTCCTTGTAACAACAGATTATTATTCTTTGTAATTTATGCTTACCGTTTAATCAGAGCGATATGTATGGACCCCCAGAGTATGCCCTTCATGTCGAGAAAAATATGTGTGTTATGATCTCTGGTCACAGGATATTTTATAGCACCTTTCAGATCATCCGTATCTGTGCTGAAATTGACAGGAAACAAAGGCTTCATATTCGTAGATGTCAGGAGATATTTTTCCAGTTCTTCACAGGTGAACATTTCGGAAAATATTTTGTAACGTCGAAGGAGATGATTGGGAAACCTGCCATACTTTTCGCGAGACCTGTAAAGTTTTTCCAGTTCATTTCCTGCGTAAATTTCAGTTGCAATACTGGCGATTCCGCCGGGTTTTAACACTCTTTCAATCTCTTTCATACACTTCACAGCTGCCTCTTTTCCTCCGAAGTGTTCAATCGAAGAGTAGCTGAATACGGCATCGAAAGTATTGTCTTCAAAATTAATGTCAGTGCCGCTCATAACCTGTACCCCGAGCCTTCTGCGGTTAAACTTACCTGGAGAAAAATGCTCAGGACCCGTTAACATGCTCGAATCTGCTTCCTTCCACCTCCCTGAAGTTATCGTATACAGATCAGTGCAGAAAACATATTTTGCATGGTTTGTCAGATAAAAAACAGGTGCTTCGCTGCCGCTACCTATCCCCAGGATAACTGAGCCACTATCCAGCTTGCCTGTCTTTTTCAGTGAGAGCATTCCAATAGCCCATTCCCAATGTTTCCGATGGCGGTTTTTGAGCTTGACATCCTCTCCAGTTCCGGGATGAAGAATGTCCCGCATCATCTCTAATAATTCCGGATCGTTCCAGTCTGCCGTCGAACAAATCTTATTAAAGTTCTTCATGAAATTCCGACCTGTGATGTAATCCAGTCACTTATAATTCAGTAACTTGTAGATAACATGCTTAAATTATATAAAGAGTTTGCACTGGATCAAACTCCAGCTCGTCACAGGCGCAATAAGAAAAGATGTTGTAGCTCGTCATATATTGTAACTCGTCACTATATTTGTAACTCGTTACTATATTGTAGTCCGTTACTGTATTGTAGTTCATCACAAACATAATAAAAAGGTAATATAAAACTCGGTATAAACGGATCTGGAAGAATTTATTGCTAGATTTGGGAATTCAACAGGATTCCGAAATTAAAATCTCAGCAAATCAAATTTCCTTTTTTCGTTAGTTCTTTATTTCCTGAACCAGATAGTGAATTTTGTCCCGTGAACCCTTTTGAGATCTATACAGCCGCCTACCTGTTCAACAAGAATATTTACAAGCTGGAGCCCGAGAGAATCTGAATTTGTAAAATCTATCTCTTCGGGAATACCTCTTCCGTTATCTTCTACGGCAAGTATGTAATGGAAGCTGTCTTTTTCATAAAAGCAGGGACCCGATGAAATATCATAGTTTGAAGATCTCTCTTTTTTGCAGAAACTTATGTGAATTTCACCTGCTTCTCCGGAAGGGAAAGCGTGTTTTAATGAATTTGATACCAGTTCGTTAACGATAATGCCAAGAGGAATTGCCGTATCAATATCAAGATGGATCTTCTCAAGGTCAAGCTTCAGGCTGACACCGCTGTTCCTGAGGCTATATAAGTCAAACAGGTCTGAAGTCAGATTCTGGATATAATCTGCAAAGTCGAGGGTGTCCAGTTCGTTTCCTTTATAGAGCTCTTCGTGAATCAGAGCCATTGAAGCTACCCGGTTCTGGCTTTCCCGGAAAGATTCAAGGATTTTTGCATCACTGAATTTTTCAGATTCAAGACTTAAGAGGGAAGAGATTACCTGCAGGTTATTCTTGATTCTGTGATGGATTTCTTTTATATGGGTTTCCTGTATTTTTTCCAGGGCTTCTTCAGCTTTCTTTCTCTCCGTGATATCCTGGATGATTCCCTTGGACCTAACAGGGGTATTATTCCGGTCAAAAATGAGTTCTTTTTCTGCATGGACTGTGCGTTCTTCCCCGTTATCCCTTATGATCCTGTAATCAATTCCATAGCGTTTCCCGGTAAAACTATTCCGGATAATGCCATCCACAAAATCCCGGTCATCCGGGTGAATGTAATTCAAAAGCTCTTCATAATTTGCAGCGCTTTTTTGAGGGTCACGCCCGAAAATGTTGAAAAGTTCATCAGACCAGTGCACTTTGCCGGTTACAAGGTCCCAGTCCCAGTTTCCAATATGTGCCATTTTTTGAGCTTCAGAGAGACTTATCTCATTTTCCTTCAATGATTCATAAGCACTCTCAAGCTGGACAGTCCTCTCTTCAACCAGTTTTTCTAAATTATCATGTGCTTTCTTCAGGGCATCCTCTGCTTTTTTAAGTTCCGTAACATCACGCGCAGCAGCAAAGACCCCTATAACCTCTCCGGACTCGTCCCTGTAAACTGAAGCATTATACAGAACCTGGGTTACACGTCCGTCTTTATGCTGGATCTCAAGAGGATAATCCTTTACAAACCCTTTCAAAAATACATGCTGATAACCTTTTTTGGCTCTTTCAGGCTCAGTAAAATAGTCTGAGAAGTCCGTGCCTATGAGTTCGTCCCTTGAATAGCCGGTAACAGTTTCAGTGGAATTATTAACATCAGTTATCTTCCCGTCCTGGCCGATAGTGACAAGCGGATCAGGACTGGCTTCAATCAAACTCCGGTTATAAATATTTGAGATCCTAAGAGCTTCTTCAACTTTTTTGCGTTCGGTGATGTCCTGTGTGATACCGAAACCGCCGGTTACCCCTCCGTTTCTGTCAAACTCAAGATATGCTTTTTCACGTACCCACTTAATTTTATTGCCTACTACAATTCTGTGTTCAATGTCATATGGTTTCCCTCCCAGCCCCTCCTTCCATTTCCTATCGACATATTCCCTGTCGTCCGAATAGACAGTTGAAAGAAAAAACTCATATGTCAGAGGAGTTCCTTTTGGTATGTCGAAAATACGGTGGGTTTCGTCAGACCATATCAATTCATTTTTACGCACATCAAGACGCCAGCTTCCGATATTTCCAACTGCCTGGGCGCGGTCCAGATCTTCCCTGTTTTTCTGCAGTTCATTTACCAGGTTATTGCGTTCCATCAACGCCATGGAAAGCCTGATGTTGCTGAAACTCAGCTCGGAAAGCATGTTGGCAAACCCCATAAGGAAAGCCATGCCTGTATTCACAGCCTCTCTGCTCAGGCGCGGCACTTTATCAAGAGCTGCTATATATTCCTCTTCATTGAAGCCATATTTTCGGGCTTGAGACCGGAAAAGTCCGTAGTCCAGAGGTTCATCCTCAAAAAAGAACTGCCCTGAAAAGATATTGCCTATATGATGACCACCTACCATAATCGGGGTCACTATGTCCCACATATTGTTCCTGCACCTGTACATCTTAAACTTCCCTGGAGAAACTCCCGAAGATAGCATGATGTCACTTGCTATGCAGTGCTTGCATGTCTCAGGGTGAACCCTGTGAAACCTGGTGCAGATATCCTGCCAGCCAACGCCTATCAGAACATTTCCTTTAAGATCGTTTAAGCCTATGGGAATGTTAGTGAGTTTGTAGAAATTGTCCATTAAAGGCTCAATAGCATGGACATTGATAATTTCAGTCAGCTCAAGGTCCTCTACCTTCTGAGAAGGTGAAAGACTGTCCTCCAGCTTCTGCCTGAAATACTGTTCACTCTGGTCCGGAGTTTCCTCAACACGTTTTATATCTATGCCAGAATTTTTCAGGTTCTCTTTCATTTCATATCTTCCCCGATCTTGAAGGGTTCACCCTGTCTATCGCAGCCAGCAACAGAACCCGGTTATCTATTTTCCAGGTAGATAGTATCTGTTTGCGGTTATCACCTATATAATTTATAAGTTTTTATATAAAAATAACATTTGATTTTATTCAACAGCTGCCAATTTAGAAGTTGTCCAGTAAGTTGTGTATGCTTTTAGAACCGCAATAAAAACAGAATCATTTATAAAGTTTAAAAAAACAGGAAAAAAGAATAAATAGGCTTTAATTTTTGTAACAGGGTTATTATTGCCTTAACCGCCTCTCATTCTTAAAGCAATTTTTAATATTGAATTGAGGCCTGCAATTAGAACTCATAATAAAATTAGTATATAATTAAAGGTTGGAAAATATTTTATTCGCAAAATTATATAATTGCTTAGCCTCTTTATTAATTTATCACATAATTAGCCGGCCAAAGAGCCCGGATCTGGATTAATGTGACTTTAGTAATAGATGATTCAGATGTAATTACAGAATATTACAGAACCTGATATTACAGAATAATGTAGGACCCGAAAAATACAGAATAATGTAGGACCCGAAAAATACAGAATATTATAGAACCCGAAAAATATCCAGAGTATATAAACTGTATATTAATTTGAAAAAGAAAGATAACTGGGGGAAAATAAATGGGAAATAAGGGGAAGCTATGTTCAATAGCTTTAGCTTCATCAGTCCTGGTTTTTGTTTTTTTGGTTTTGATCTCAGCCGCAGCTTCCGCGGCTCAAATTACGAAAATCGGAACCGGATACGACCCTGCTGTTTATGGTGATAAGGTGGTGTGGACAAACGGGGTCGTTATTCATCTATACGACCTGACAAACAGAACAGGCATAAGGTTTAGCTCTTCCGGGGCATCAAGTCCGGATATTTATGAAAACAAAATAGTGTGGCATGATGAAAGTATTGGAACTCCAAGGATTGCTGTTTACGATATCCCGACAGCCACTAAAAGTTATATCACGCAGGAAGTAGACCAGTACAGCAGACCTGCTATTTATGACAACAGAATTGTCTGGAGCGCAAACGATAGCGTGTATCTGAGGGACATATCCAATTCCACACAGGAAAAAAAAGGAAACGTCACCAATCCCGACATATATGGCACCAAGGTAGTGTATTACTCATATTCAGAAGATCCGGAAGCGGATATAACTATCAGGATGTATGACATTGACACCGGGGAAAGAAAAACTGTCGTTTCATACGGAGACCCAAACATACCGCGCATATGGGACACGAGGGTCATCTGGTCTGACGTATATAATCATCAGGGATATATTGCGATGTATGATATATTAACAGAGAATATCACAGACGTTACACACCCACTTGACACCGACCCGGATGGAAATGAATACGGCGCCAGCACAGGGACACATGTTTCCATACAGGATGATAAAATTGTATACAATAAATGTGTTGATGATTATGAAGGCAAACCCGGGGTGTACCTGTATAACATATCTGCAGGACAAAGCACACTGATATACGGTTATCCTGAAGAAGTTTATACAACACCGGAAGTGTACAATAATACTATTGTATGGGGACTGGACAGGAACTATGTTGATGGTACGTCTGGCAATGATATCTATTTATGCGACCTCGCAGCCGGACCGGAAATCTCACAAACATAAGTGGTGACGGCAGGTGGTGGATATCCACCACAACATTTTATTGAAAATCACAACATTTTGTTGAAAACCACAACATTTTATTGAAAAATGAATTCCGGATCTGGCGATGATAAAAAGAATATCAGAGCATTTTTAATCTTCAGACATATTGATCTTTTCCTTCAGGCAGATGAGGAATTTATTTTAATTCTCTTCACTTTCTCCGTTGATCGTGGCCATAATCTCCTTGAAACTTGCCAGTGAAGCTTCCATATTCTCAATTATCTCGTTTGCAAGAATATCCGGGTCAGGGAGATTGTCGAGGTCAGCAAGGCTTTTGTCCTTGAGCCAGAAAATGTCCAGATTTGTTTTGTCCCTTGCTATTATTTCGTCATAGCTGAACTTCCTGAACCTGCCCTCGGGAGATTCTTCACTCCAGGTCTCTTTCCGATTGAAGCGGTTTTCCGGGTTGTAGCATCTGATAAAATCTTCGAGGTCGGAATACTTCAGAGGGTTCTTTTTCAATGTGTGGTGCACATTTGTGCGGTAGTCGTAGATCCACACTTCTTTTGTCCAGGGCTCTTTTGATGCGGGTTTTGCTTCAAAGAAAAGCACATTTGCTTTTACGCCGTTTGCATAGAAGATGCCTGTCGGCAGGCGCAGGATTGTGTGCAGGTCTGTGGTTTCGAGAAGCTTCTTGCGAATGGTCTCTCCTGCTCCGCCTTCAAAGAGAACGTTGTCAGGAAGAACGACTGCTGCCTGCCCACCGGTCTTGAGGATCGTGTGGATGTGCTGCAAAAAGTTGAGCTGCTTGTTGCTTGTGGTTGTCCAGAAGTCCTGGCGGTTGTAAGTGAGTTCTTCTTTTTCCTGCTCGCCTTCTTCGTTTGTGAAGGTCATGCTGCTCTTTTTTCCGAAAGGCGGGTTTGTGAGGATGTAATCGTAACGGTAACCTGGATCTGCTATGAGAGCATCGGAATTGGAAATCATTGGTTCCCCGTCTATTTCCCCGATGTTGTGCAGGAACATGTTCATCAGGGCAAGCCGTCTTGTCCCTGCGACGATTTCATTGCCCCCGAAAGTTTTGTTTTTCAGGAAGCGGCTCTGGTCCCTGTCCAGCCGGTGGTGCGAGGTAAGGAAGTCGTAAGCTGCCAGAAAAAACCCGCCTGTGCCGCAGCAGGGGTCTCCGATTGTTTTCATGGGTTCGGGCTGGAGGCACTGCACCATAACCTTAATAAGAGGCCTGGGAGTGAAGTACTGCCCGGCTCCGCTTTTCGTGTCTTCGGCATTCTTTTGCAGGAGCCCTTCGTAGATTTCCCCTTTTGTGTCCACACCCATCATGACCCAGCTTTCCTTGTCGATCATATCAATGATCTTGTAGAGCATGGCAGGGTCGCTGACCTTGTTCTGGGATTTGAGGAAGATCTGCCCGAGCATCCCGGGCTTTTGCCCAAGCTCTTCGAGAAGCTCCCTGTAATGGGTATCGAGTTCTGCCCCTCGCTGCTGTTTCAATCTGTCCCACGTGTATTCTTCGGGGATGCCGATATTTCTGTTGTAGGGCGGCTTCCTGTATTCTTCCGCCATTTTAAGGAATATGAGGTAGGTCAACTGTTCCAGATAATCTCCGTAGCTCACGCCCCCGTCCCTGAGGACGTTGCAGAAGCTCCAGACTTTGGAAACGATGGATGAGGTGTTTTCAGACATGATTTGGATCCTTGAGATGAGAGTAATATTTTTGTTTTTGCTTCCTTAAGAAAATTTATTTTCAATATCTATTGCCATCTTGCGCGGTAACTTGCTCGGTGACTTGCGGGGTAGCTTGCTCGGTGACTTGCGGGGTAGCTTGCGCGGTAGCTTGCTGGGTAGCCTGCTGGGTAGCCCTTTACCATCCAAGATAATGTTTTATTATGACTTCTCCTTCAATTTTTGTTTCATTTTACTAGTCAAGTAATAACCGCCAATCAGTGTTGCTTTATCACGAAAATCTATTAAGTTTGCTTCCCTTAATTGTTTTATATATCTTTCAATGCTACTTCTAGGTATTTTAGTAATGACAACATAATCAGGAACTTTTTTACCTTCATTTTCAGCTATCGCTTTTAAAAGAATGGCAAGTTTATCTTTGACTTTTTTAGTTGCTCCCTCAATTGCTCCCTCAATTGCTCCCTCAATTGCTCCCTCAATTGCTCCCTCAATTGCTCCCTCAATTTTCTCTCCAGCAACAGGAATGATCATCTTGAAAACATTTCCTTCAATAAACTGAGGGCTGCCACCGTCAGCATATTCTTTGATAAATCGATTTACATTTAAAATCCCGGAACCGAGTTCATCTACTCTCCCAAGTTGCATGAAGAATTTGATAATAGTGGGATTTTTTGGGAACGGAGCAAAACGTTCTGGATCTATAGGGCCTTCTCCATGTGGATTATTGGCGTTTTCAGTTTCAACCCTGTCCGAATAGATTATGAATGTGCAGGGGTAAGCATTCATATATTCTCTATGGACTATCAAATTTGCAGCAATTTCTCGAAATATTTTATTCCGAAGACTTACTCGCTGATCTCCTTCCATGTAAAATTTATCGGGCAAGTGTTTGCCAACAAAAGTCATTAATTGTTCATAGGCTTCGATCAGGTTTGTCTGGATATATTCTCTGTCATCGTAACGATAAATATCTTCGATACGGACAAGAGCATCAATTTTAAAAAATGGAAGCAACTGCTGGATAACTTCATCCTTTCCCAGCAACAAAGCTGCTGCAAGGGTATAACCTTCCTGTGTACTGTTTATATCCCGTTTCCACAGCCCTGCTTTTTCTAACATTTGTTGATCGGTAAGAGCCAGCCAGGGATGGTTGGGATTGTTACTTCTTATAAGGTTTCTGACTTTTGGGAACAGGTCGACTTTGAAATCTTCAAAGCGCAGTCCGGGATAAATAATACCTTCGGTGTAATGCATTCTTTTACGGTTATATATCTCTGCTATTTGTTGCGGTTGTGTAACTCTGAAATCCCCGTCATTGCTGCGGTTAAACACTATGCCGGAGGTTTTGTGTACCTGTGAGCTGGAAGGAACCTGAATGTGGATGAGCCATTTGCCATCAATTTCATACGTTTGCGGAAATAATATGAATGGAGGATCCAGTTTCTGCGGATTATTTGAAAGGTTGACCAGATTGCTGACCATTGTTTCCATCTTTGCATGTTCAACTCCGGCTACAGTGCCATCGTCACTAACTCCCAAAACTATGTCTCCCCCGTCATGGTTGAGCATGGAACAGATTGTCTCAAATAAATTTCCGGGTAAAGCTGTCCGTGCCTCTTTGAATTCAAGACGGATACCTTCCTTCTCTTTAAGCAGCCTTTTCAACCTTTCCAGACCCATATTCCTCACTTCTTTCCATTCTGCGCCTTTTCAGCTTTTATTCTTTCCAGCAAAACCTCAGCCGGCTCCCAATCCTCTGCCCCGCGAACCTCTGCCAGTTCCCTTTCATTAAGCAGCTTCCCCTCAAACGCTTTTTTCAAAATACTCTGCCTGAGTGCTTCGGCTTTTTCCAGATTTGTTTCAATATCCTGCTCTATCTTATCGCAGATTGAAAGGCGGGTTTCGATTTCCTGAACAATGGTTTGCTGTTCGGGAAGAGAACAGAGAGGAAATGGATAATTCCCAAGCTTTTCACCGTTTATATTTGATTGATTAACACCATCAGTTTTTACGGAATTACCATGAACTTTTGCGATATGACAATTCAAAAAGTAGTTCAAATAATCTGCCACTGCTAATTCTGAAAGTTGATTTATTCTTATTAGATAGCCAGCAAAAATAGCAGGTTTTTCACCTTTATATATAGCTGTTTT
>Ga0265294_10008479_pt1 | contig 11993 bp, 15 predicted proteins | sample MunlanPumphouse3_FD_192504 | JGI IMG/M metagenome (GOLD analysis project Ga0265294, IMG submission 192504) | Groundwater microbial communities from a municipal landfill in Southern Ontario, Canada - Pumphouse #3 | ecosystem: Environmental > Aquatic > Deep subsurface > Groundwater | place... | reverse complement strand
AAAGTTGATTTTTTTGGTGGAATATAATAGGATGTGATTGCATTGTGGGATCGTCTAATGGTAGGACAATGGGTTTTGGTCCCATTAATCTAGGTTCGAATCCTAGTCCCACAGCCACTTTGAGCGCCTTACGAGACGCGTCAGAAGCCCCATAGCATGGGGTTTTTAGTTTGATTCTATCTATGCAGATTAAAAGTTTTGTGATAATATAGACGTACAATTTAATAAAAGTAGCCTAACCCTTTAATTTTTGTTAAAGGTATGGTGAAAAGACGAGTTAAGCATAAAGGACCCATCATGGGGTTGCTTAACTCGCCATATCAGGAAACTGGTATGAATGGCTTTGCCATTACCCGTGGTGGGCTTTTTGTATATAAAAGCTACTACGGGTGCGAGATAAGTAATAAATAAAAAAATATGAACAAAAAACTTGAGGTATTCATAGTAATAGTGGTAGTTTTGTTTACCATAATTATATTAACTTCTTTATCTAGCCCTGAAGAAGCTGCTCAAAAAGCAAGAGAGCAGGCTAATATTAACTATAGTGGTGATAAAGTTGATATCATCAATAATACGATAGATGGGATAGGTGATTTTGAGGTAACAGTATGGGATAGTAATGGTAATTTAATTAGTGAAGAAAATAGCAATTATCCATATGAAATTATAGTTAATGCTAGCTATAATTCATCAGTAGATTGTCTATATGCTAAAAAGTATTTAAGAGATATAGCTTATAATATCTATTCAAACTCTTTATTAAAAGGAAAGGTTAGTAGAATACTTTTTACAGTTCCATATGTTTTGAGATCTAGTGTTGGTTATAACGATTTTAAAGATTTTACAGAAAGTAGTTGGAATAACATGGGACCAAGTATATTGTGGAGTACTATCTTGCAATATGCTTCATACGAAAATGAATCTGGAAGTTTAGCTAATAGAACATGGGGAGTCTCAATTGATTCTAGCTGTAAATAATTTGAGAAAGTATTTTGATTTGAATATAAAGAGTTTAAATAAACTCTTTTTATTTTAGAATAATATATATTATTTATATATAACATATAGACAATATATTAAATATATGATATATATAAAATATATAACAAATAAAAACAAATTATGGAAAAAGATATAATAAAAAGAAAAAGATTCGAAAAGCTTGCAACTAATAGAACAAATGAGGTCCTTAAGAGATTAAAAATTTTGGGGAACTGTTCTAATAAGAATTTATATTCTTATACAGAGGAAGATATTAGAAAAATTTTTAATGAAATAGAAAAGAGTATAAAAGAACAAAAAAGTAAATTTTTACATACTCGAAAAAATCAAGAATTTAAATTATAAATAAATAATAAAATTATGGAGAACTACATAAAGGAAAACAAACCCAATGCTGCTAAATTTATCAATTCTCTTAGAAGCGCTGGGTATGATAATTATGATGCTATATTAGATATAGTGGATAATAGTTTAGATGCTAAAGCTACAAAGGTCTATATATCAATAAAGCCCACAGTTGATGATTTTCAATTAACAATAGCAGATAATGGTATCGGTATGAGTGAAAAAGTTTTAGATGAGGCTATGAGATTGGGATCTGATACTGAGAGGAATGAGGATAATGATTTGGGTAAATTTGGAATGGGTTTAGTAACAGCTTTTTTGTCTATAGGTAGAAAATTAACAGTAATTACTAATAAGGACGGGGATTTTTATACATCAATTCAAGATGTTGATGAAATAGAAAGGACAAATGAATTTGTGAAAGAATTAAGAAAATCAACTAGAGAAGAGGAAGATTTTTACAAAGAAGTTTCTAAGAATAAAAAGAGTGGTACTGTAATAAAAATAGAAAAGTGTGATAATATTCAAAATACTAATATAAATGAATTTGTAGAAAGATTAAATAAGAAAATAGGTCAGACTTTTAGATATTTTTTAAGTAAGTGTGATATTTATATTAGGGGAGATAAAGTAGAAAAAATTGATCCATTAATGTTAGACAATAAAGAAACAGAAGTATTTAGTGAGGATTATATTGATATAGCTACAGAGAGCGGAAAAGAAGAAAAATTAGGCATAAAGATAGTATTGTTACCTAGTTTCGATAGTTCTCTTGCTAGATTGAGAGGTATAAATATGGCGAATCAAGGTTTTTATATCATTAGAAATAACAGAGAAATAGCATCTGGTGAAACATTAAAGGTTTTTGATAAGCATAACGATTTTAATAGAGTAAGAATAGAACTTATTTTAAATGGGAAGTTAGATAAAACAATGGGAGTAACCTTTAAAAAAGAGAGTGTTAAACCTAAGGAAGAAATAATAAGAGAAATTAAGAAATTCGTTAAACCACAATTAGAGACTATTAGAAGATCAATTAAGAAAGAGCAACAAGCAAAAAATAAAGATAGCATTGATCATAATCCGTCTCTTGAAGTAATTTCTAAAAAGCAATCAAATTTAATCATTCCAGAGATTTTAATAGAAAAAAGAGACAGAAGTAATTTAAAAAGTGTGGGGTCTGTTGATAAAAAAGAAAGCGGAAGAGAAAGAAATCCTAAAGAAACTCAAAGAAGAATGATGAGGCCTAATTTGGAATGGCAGTATAAGTCATTATCAAAAATGGGGCCCTTTTTTGAAGTTGATCAAGTTGGTAAAAAATTAATAATAACATATAATATTGATCATCCTTTTTACGCAAATTTTTTAGAAGATCAAAAAGATAATCAAGAGGTTGTTAATGCAATTGATTTTATGGTTTATTCTTTGGCCACAGCGAGACAGACTCAAGTTAATGATGAAAATATAGGATTAATAGAAAATATATTTGCAATATTTTTTGCAAATTTAAAAACATTATTAAGTGATGGTAATTGATGTTAAATTAAAAGAATTACGCCCTGAGGATTTTGAATTATTGTCTCAGAGATATGGTTTTTTTGATACTCCTAAAACACTTGAGCTTGTAGGGAAAAAGCTTGGTATTACGCGTGAACGAGTTAGGCAAAAACAAGTGAGAGCCCTGAGGAGATTAAGAGAGATATTGAACGATGATTGTGATTTAGAATTAGTTTTGAATAGAATAACAGAAGCAGCGAAAAATAATGTTCCACTATATAAAATGAAAGGTTTTTCTAGAAATTTTAAAGATGATTCGATAACAATGATTTTAATAGATATTTTTTTCCAAGATAATATTAAAATTTTTACAAGTCAAAGGTTGAAAAATCCAATTTTAATTTGCCAGACAGAAGAAGCAAAAATAAAGGATAATATTGTAAACATTAAAGATATTTTAGAAATACAAAAAGAATATGTATTTATAAATGAAATTGCCAATTTTTTAAATTGTAGTGAAAATTTAGTAAGAGAATACAAAATGCTTATTTTTAAAGGAGAAAGAGTAGCTTTATTTAATAATAAAAATATTTTTTTAGATAGATTATCAATATTTGAAAATATTTTTAAAGAAAATCCTTATAAAATATTTGATAAGCAAGAGATTTTAGAGTTAATGGAGATAAGAGAGGGGCAATTAAGAGGTTTAATTGATAGGGCCGAGAGTGTGGTTTGCTTGGAAAAATCTAAATATGCTTATAATGAAAACTATAGAGGGGGTTCATCTATTAAACTTGTTTATGATTTTTTATCTGAGGCAGAAAAACCAATGACTTTTAAAAGTATTATGAGTCTGATAAAGAAAGAAAGACCCTTCATAAAAGAAGGGAGCGTTAAGGCTGCGATAAAACTTTCTGATGAGATAGATGAAATTGATAATAATCTTTTTGCGTTAAAAAAATGGGGGTATGAGTCTAGGAAAAAAGAATTTAGAATTAATAAATATAAATACAGATTAGAAGATTCATTGGAAGAAATTTTTAAAGAACATGTTGAAGATTTTCTTTCTGTTCGAGATTTGAAGAAATATTTATTTGAGAAATATGAGAATGATGTTAGCTCTGATGATAGTTCTATTTACGTTAGTTTAAATAAGTTAATAGACAGAGGCTCTATTTTTAAGATAACAAGAGGAAGATCTGCATACTATAAGAAGAAATAATTTTATATCTTTTCAATATTGATTTGTTTATCTTTTAGAATGAGTTTATTTCTTAAACAAGAAAGTAATTCTCGTTTTTCGTGGGTTGAACCTTCTTCTAAAATAAATTTAAGATAGTTTTTAATATCTATTTGATCAATCTCAATCTTTTGAGATTTTTTATTAGATATTAGTCTTTGAAATTTTTTAAATCTCTCTATTTCATGTTTGATTTTTTCTTTAATACAAAGTTCATCTATATTAATTTGATTAATCAAATCTTCTAATTGTTTAATTAATTCTTCTTCTCTAATATATCCACACTTACAGTTTCTATCTTTAACCTTAGTACAGGTATAATAGATATAGTTTTTAATCTCTCCATTTTTAAGTTTTTTATACTTTTCATCAGCTGTAATACCAGAACCACATAATCCACAGGTTAAAAGTTTAGTAAAAGCAAATTCTTTATTATGTCTTTCTAAGGTACTAGTTCTGTCTTTAATTTTAGATTGAACTTTATCAAACAATTCTTTATTAATTAGGGGAGTATGTTTACCTTGATACCAATTACCACTCTTTTTAGGATATTCAAAAGTTCCATAATAGAAGTGATTTTGAAGAATAAGATAAATATTACTTAAAGTTAAGTATTTTCCATTTATAGTTTTAAAATCTAAATCATATCTTAACCAATTGTATAATTGTCTTCCACTCCATCTTTCATAAGCTACTTTCTCAAACATTTTCTTAACAATAGGAGCTCTATCTTTATCAATAAAGGTTTCACATTTTTTATCAAATTGTTTTTCTTTTAAATATCCAGTTGGGGCAGGGGCAGGCCATAATCCCATTTCAACCCTAGTTTTTAATCCTCGCTTAATATTGATACTTTTATTATCATTCTCTAACTTAGCTTGAGAACATAGAATCATTAGAAGAAATTTTTCACTTGGATTATTGGTAAAACATTGCCCATAAGTTTTAATTTCAACAAGTTTTTTTTGATCCATTAAGTCAACCAATGATCCTAAGTCTCCAGCGTTTCTGCTTAATCTATCAGGAGCCCATGTTAGGATAGCATTATATCTTCCGTTATTAACACCATCTAACATTTCTTCATAAACAGGCCTTTTGCCTGAATCTTTAGCAGAATGGGCTTCTCTTTTAATATCAATAATATTAAGATTTTCCTTTTCTGCTATTTTAAGCATCTCTTTTATTTGTGAATCAATGGAAAGAGATTGTCTTTCGTCTTGCTCAGTCGATTTTCTGCTATATAAGCAGTATTTTGTTTCTTCTATCATACATTAATTATGACAGAGAAAACTAGTTCTGCTAAGCTTTTTTTGAACGTTCTTCTGCTTCACGTTTTTCGATATTACCATCCCTCCAATGATTTAATATGCTTCTTAATTCTAATACAGTCTTATCGTGTTTTTCTAGCATGGTTTGTTCTTTTTTTGTAGGGGAATGTGCTAAACGGTGTTTTATAGACTGCCAATGTCCTTGGTTTATTAAGGTGTAATATCTTGAATATGCTATCTCATCTATATTATTTTCTCCCATTTGCATGGCTCTATTCATTTTTTCTCTAAATTTATCATCTTCTTTTTTCCATCTATAAATTGTATTCCTAGATAGCCCACATTCATTGCAGGCTTTTATAACAATAGGAACTTTTTCTAAGCTATCTAAAAACTTTTTTATTCTTTCCTTATTCTTCTTCATAATAATTTCTCATTATTTTTATTTCTTTATTTGAGACCTTTTTAAATCTTTTTATTGCTAAATCACAGAAAATAGGTTCTATTTCTAGTGAATACACTCTTCTTTTTAATTTTTCAGCACATATCATTGTGCTTGCGGAACCAGAGAAAGAATCAAGTATTATATCTCCAACCTTGGTACATCTTTTAATGGCTTTTTCATGCAGTGTGGGTGGTTTGCTTGTTGCATGTTCTAATTCATTTGAGGGTAGTCTTTTCTCAATCCATAGGTTGGATAATTCATCAATTAATGAATTTCCATTAGTTAATTCTTTATTCATCAATTCGTTTAATCCTTTGAAAGAAGATGATAAATAAGGGGTACCTTTAGTTCCATATACGCAATATTCAGTGCTTTTATTAAAAGCTATTTTAGGAGTAGGGGAAAATCCATTCTTAACCCATATATTTAATCTTCTGTTATTAATATTTAGTTCGTTATATAGGGTTTGGAAAATCCAGACTAAAGATTCATCACACCAGTAGAAACAATGAAAATCTTTGTTTGCTACAGATAGGGCAGTTAACATACTTTTTTTAATAAATTCCTTATATTCTTCAACGGGTTTATTGTCGTTAACTGTACCTCCATAATTTGCTTTTCCACCTATGCCTTTATCGTAGCTGAGATTAATATTATAGATTGGGTCAGAATAGATCATAGATGCCTTATTTTTTCCGAATAATTTTTTAACAGCATTGATATCTGTTGAATCAGCGCATAATAGTTTGTGGTCTCCTAAGATAATTAAGTCCCCACGTTTAGTTTGAGGATTTTTAATCTTTTTTAATTCTTCTTCTTCGTTAAAGTTATCCTCCGTTTCTTCTTTTTCTAGAATTTTATCCCAACCGATATTTAAATCCTCTTCTTTAAATCCTAAGTCTAATAAGAGGTCTTTTTCGAAGAGTTCGTCTAGGGCAGAGAAGTCCCATTCTCCAGATATGGCATTTAGTTTAAGGTTGAGAAGTTTTTCTTGTTCTATATCAAGATTTACATATACAACAGGAACTTTTTTAATTCCTATATTTTTAGATGCCTTAATTCTTGCGTGTCCTCCAATAAGAATATTCATTCTTTCCGGATTAGAATTTACGATTACAGGATCAACTAATCCAAATTCTTTTATAGATTTTTCTAGCTGTTCGAGCATAGAATTATCATGAATTCTAGGATTATATTCTGATAATTTTAAGTTATTTATGTTGATGTATTGTATTTGGTAATTTGTTTTTGTCATGTTTTTATTTTTTTATTTATTATTTATAAACGAAAAGCCCACTTCGCGATAAAGAGTTAAAAACAAAAATACGTTTTTAAACCTATATTACGAAGTGGGCGTAGCTATTTCAGTGAGGCACCACTAGGTGTTATTAAATTTTATTTTTTCCAAATCTTTGTAGATTTTTTCAATGCTTTCTTTTTCTCTTTTTCTATCTTATTCTTTGTATCGTCATCAATTATATATGGTAGATTTTTATCAATTATTAATTGTCCGTTTTTAATTTTTTCTTCGATTTCTTTTGAAAAACGAAGCCTTAAATATAGTTTTGATGTTTTTGGATCAACTGCTAATTCTAGTTTACCATATATTCTTACCGTATCTGAATTATTTCTTCTAGCTTTCTCCACTGCTTTTTTAAGAGATGTTGTTGGCTTGAAATTTCTACTATGAAATATTATTCCTGTTGATTCGGTTTTTATTTTCTTCATTTTTTTCTTTTTCCTGGTTTCTGAGATAGGGCACTTCCAGCAGCAGTTTTTGAAGCCTTAGAAGTTCTACCATCCCTTAAAACCTTACTAGCGCTTGATGCTGCTCTTGCACTAGTAACTTTTCTTGCATTACTTTTTTTCATGTTTTTAAATTTTATTAATTATAACCTTATTATATCAAAAGCAAAAAAATAGTCAAGTCTTGAACATAAAAAAGATAAATTGAACATTTAGTTTGACTATTTAAAATAAAGGGTATATAATAAAAATATAAACAAACCTAATCATTAATTTTTTTATATATTTTATGCATATATTACAGAGAAAAATTTTAGAAGAAGCAAAGAGAATGGATTTATCAAGGTGTGGCTTAAGAAAGTTGGGAAGTTTGGTTAATGAAGATCATCCTCAAAAGATAAAGCATCATTTAGATCAATTAGAGAAAGGGGGTTATGTTAAATTAAATAAAGAAAAAACGAGAATTGTTGAAGTGTTGGATAAAGAAAAGAAAGACGCAAAAGCAAGACTGTTTAATATCCCTATATTGGGTTCTGCAAGTTGTGGTCCAGCTACAATGTTTGCAGATGGAAAGGTAGAGGGATATTTAACCCTTTCAAAATCATTTTTGGGAAATGGAAATGTGAAAGATTTATTTATTATTCAAGCATCAGGAGATTCTTTAAATGATGCAATGGATGTTGTTGGTGGCGTTATTGAAGATGGAGATTTAGTTATTATTGATGGTAGTAAAAAAAATCCTGACAATGGAGATTATGTTTTGTCAGTTATTGATGATGTAGCAAATTTAAAAAGATTTTATAAAAAAGATGGCGAGATAAGGTTATTATCTGAATCATTATTAAAAATAAGTCCTATTGTATTAGATGAAAAAGATCTGCAATATCTTAATTATTTAATTATGGGGGTGGTAGTCAGAGTCATTAAAAATGAAGAAGAAAATTTATGAAGTTTTTGATTAAAGGGTGTTTTTTTTCAAAAATAGATGGTAGAAATATAAAAGATTTAGATTGGCCTAATTTTGTGTTTAATGATTACATTATTAAATTTAGCAAGAATGAGAAATGTGAATCAAAAGATAATTTTTCTTATTCTTTTGAGATAGAGATTGATGAAAATACTCCAGAAGAGGCAGAAGATAAAGCTAGGGAAGTTTTTGAAATATTTAGTTCCAAGTTTTCTTTTGAATTTAATGTTCCAGTTTATGGGCCTAGAATATTTGAAATTAAAACTATAAAAGAAAATACAATAACAACAAAAATGACATTGGCTTGTTCGGTAAATTTAGTTAGAGGCATTGATAAGGATAGATTTTTGGATTTTTTTAAAAATAATTTTTCAGAAAATAATCTTATTTTTTTGTATAGTAAGGCATTAAAAGAAGAGGATCCTATAAAGAGATATATGAAACTATATGAGGTTTTAATTGAATTATCTGGAAGAGATCATGGTAAAACTATTGCAATAAAAGTAATGAGTATTGATTCTACTATAAAAGAAGACGTTTATAATGTAGGTAAAAAAAGACCAGAAATTGTTTTTGTGGCATTAAGGAATAAAATATCTCATCCAAAAGCAAGATTTACACTATCTAACGGAAAAGACATTGATATAGAAACAGACACCAAAGATATTAATAATAGATTGATGGAATTATTAAAAAAAGCAATTAAGGAAATTGAAGATAATAATAGAATAATAGAAATTGGCAAAGGTGGAATTTGTGGATTATATGATTTGTATTATTTTTTGCCAGATTTTCCTAGCTTAAAAGGTCAGGAACTGTTGTTTTTAAATTTTAAACCCTTAGAATTATCTTTAGATGATATTGAATATTTGATTAAAGGTTTACATTATATAGAATTAGAATATAGAAAAGAAACGGGAAATGAATTCGGTTTTGGTAGTCCTAGTAAAACATATAATTTGATTCATAAAATTAGCGGAAAGTATCCAAAGAAAGCGGAAGAGTTACGAAAGTGGATAGCTAATAACGGAGGAAATTATTATATAAAGAAAACAGAAAAATGATATCAAAAGAACAATTAGATAAATTTAAGTTAATATATAAAAAGGAATTTAATAAAGAAATATCTGATCAAGAAGCATTAGAGCAGGCAACTAAATTATTGAATTTAATGGAAATTGTATATAAATCATTTCTAGAGAATGAGGTAGAATTAAAGAATTATAAGTAAAATATTATTAAGCGTGTTGATATGAGTAAGAAAAACGAAGAAATACTTGATACCATCAAGGAATATTTAGAAGAATCTTATAATCAAACAGAAACTGCTATTATTCCCAAGAAAGACAATTTAACATTTGGTAATACTATAAAAAAAATAGACCATGTGAAAGTTTTTTATATAGACATGAGAAAGTCTAGAAAAATTTTGACAGATGCTAATGATTTTTGGAGCATAAAAATTCATAAATCTTTTTTACTTGCAGTGATTTACTCTATTGAAAAAAGAGGAGGTCATTTGAGAAGTTTTAATGGGGATGGTGTTTTAGCCTTTTTTATTGGTGACAATGCAGCCTCTAGGGCTGTAAGGGCCGCGTTAGATATAAAAGGATTTGTACTAGAAATTAATAAAATATTAATTAAGAACGATAAAAAAAAGATTGATTTTGGAATAGGTATTGCTCAAGGGTCTATGAAGGTTGCGAAAACTGGAAAAGGTGGAGACGATCAAACTAAGCAGGATTTGATTTGGATAGGGCTTCCGCTTTATGTTGCTCTTGAATTGTCAGAATTAGGAAAATTTCCTGAAAATATTTGGATAAGTCCTCACGTTAGGAGTTCTATAGGGAAGGAAAAACATTTAAATGTGCTTTATGATGATAAAACCGGAAAAAGTATTTGGGTTAAACACAATAAGAAATTAAAGTCAGTTGGTGATTATGATGTCAGGTCGACTAATTATTATGGAATAATTTAATTTATAAAATGAACAGTGATAAATTAAAAGAAAATTTATTTATAATTCAAGATTGGATTAAATCGGCGGATCAAAAAGTTAGTATATGGTTTGCATTTGAAGGTATTTTTTTAACTTTTATAATGGGTTATTTTTTTGACTTTTTACCTTCTTTATTTGAAAAGGGGTTGCCTTTTCAAATTATATTTGCATTATTAATATCAAGCATATTAGTTTTAATAGGATTTAGTGCATATAAATCAATATGTGTTATATTCCCAAGGATTAAAAACAATGGTAAAAAATCTCTTTTGTATTTTGGTGATATTGGAAAGATGACCAAGAAAGAATTTAATTATAGGCTTAAAAATTATTCAGAAAAAGACTATAGAAAAGATTTAATATCTCAGATTTATATATCTTCTTCCATAGCAATAAAAAAGCATAGAAATTTCAGAGATTCTATTATTTGTTTTGTGATAGGATTTATTTTATTATTTGTATATTTTATTATAATGATATGAGCTTAAAAGATGATTTAAAAAATGGAGTCAATGATTTTTTTTCTGGAGATTACGATATAATTCAAGGAAAAGTGGTTCCTGATGTTGCAGATATTGAATTTGGAAAAACTGGAAAAGAATTAGACTTAGCAATGCTTTTTATTGATATTAGAAGGTCCACAAAGATAGTGGATGCTTTTAGGAGAAAAACTTCTGCAAGAATGTATAAGTCTTTTTTGTATGGAGTTTCTAAGATCTCGCGTAACAATAATGGCTATGTAAGGAGTTTTAATGGAGATGGGGTATTAGTTGTGTTTATAGGTGATACTAAAAGAACAAATGCAGTTAAGACCGCTATGCAATTGAGTTGGTTTTGTCAGGAAGTTTTAAAACCTAAATTAGATCAATATTTTAAAGATAATTCTCAGCTTACTGATACGGAGTTTGACTTTGGAATTGGTATTGATATCGGAAAAGTTTTAGTTGTGAGAGGAGGAATTAGGGGGAGCAATAATAATGATTTAGTTTGGATTGGAAATGCCACTAATTATGCAGTTAAATTATCCGATCTTTCAAAAGATGGTTATCATATTTATATTTCCGAAGATGTTTATGATTATATGAATAAATCTACAAAATATGGTGGTAATATTCAAGAAAATATGTGGGAAGCAAGAACTTGGAATGCTATGAATGGTCAGACAATCTATAGAAGTAATTGGACTTGGGGAATTAATTAGTTACAGTAATGTGCAATTTTTTTATTGAAAAAAGTGTCACTTTTGTCACTTTTTTGCTATAATAAAAACAAGCACGAAGAGCGTAGAATAAGAAAAAATAAAAATGATTGAGAAAGCATTGCAGGTATTAGAGATTTAATAGTTCTAACTTGAAGCGCTCAGCCAATTTGAACTATCAGCTAGTTCTAGTATTGAATCGAAGGGAGGAGCTATTGAGAAATATAGCTTTCTGTCCTTTATTGTAGGGTTCTGAAGTAGGTAATTTAAAAATGTTCTTTTCCCT
>Ga0265294_10008476_pt1 | contig 11997 bp, 9 predicted proteins | sample MunlanPumphouse3_FD_192504 | JGI IMG/M metagenome (GOLD analysis project Ga0265294, IMG submission 192504) | Groundwater microbial communities from a municipal landfill in Southern Ontario, Canada - Pumphouse #3 | ecosystem: Environmental > Aquatic > Deep subsurface > Groundwater | place... | reverse complement strand
GCGAAGTAAATATAATCGGTGAACATACTGATTATAACGGTGGTCTAGTAATGCCTTTTTGTATTGACAAAGGTATTTATGCAGCTATCAATAAAAACACTGACATGGAAATTAAACTTTTTTCAGAAAATTTTTCTATTCACGGTATAATTAATATTTCTTTAGAAAAAACTAATTTTGATAAAATGGGTAATTTTGGCGATTATCTTTTAGGTGCAATCAAAGAACTTAAACAACGTGGATATGTTTTAAAACATGGTTTAAATATCGTCTTATCAAGTAATCTCCCTGTTGGAGGCGGTTTATCATCAAGTGCTGCTTTGACTGTTTTGTTATTAAAAATATTTGATGATGAGTATAGCTTTAAATTGAACAATATGGAAATAGTTAAAATTGCAAAAGCGGTCGAAAATAATTTTCTTGGCGTTAGTTCAGGAATTATGGATCAATTCGCAATTGTTTACGGAATGAAAAACAATGCAATATATTTAAATACAAAAACTATGGATTATGAATTCGTGCCTTTAGTATTAAATGATTGTTATTTCATTTTGATAAATTCGAGTACATCAAGAAGTCTTAAAGAGTCCAAATATAATATAAGACAAGCTGAAACTCAAGAAGTCTTAAATCTTTTAAAAAATCACTATCAGATTTCTTGTTTATCAGAAATTAAGATGGATCGTTTAGAAGAGGCTTTGTTATTAATTAATGATGAAGTTTTGAAGAATCGTTTAAAACACGTAGTCACAGAAAACAACAGAGTAGATCTTGCGAAAAGAGCTCTAAAGAATAATGATATGAAAGAATTAGGAAGAGTTCTTACAGAAGCCCATTATTCATTAAAAAATGATTATGAAGTATCTACACCAACACTTGATGAACTAGTTCAAATCAGCCTAGAATCGGGCGCCTTAGGTGCAAGAATGATTGGTGGAGGTTTTGGTGGTTCTACCTTGAATCTAGTTCTAAAAGCGAATTTTGAAGGTTTTATCGATACTTTTAACAAAACATATCAAAAAAAATATGAAAAACAGTTTATATATAGCATAGTTTATGCAAAGGACGGAATTAAAGAAATTGATTAGACAAGCTATTATTGATGATTTAAATGAAATATCAATCCTTGCTCAAAAAGTTAGAGAAGATATGTTAAGTCATGGGTTAAACCAGTGGATTGGCAATTATCCAGAATATAATGATTTTTATAAAGACTTAAAAAATAATGGTTTATATGTCTTAGAAAAAGATAACGAAATAATCGGTTCAATTACTATTCTAATTGAAAATGAAAAAGCTTATAAAGAAGTTATATGGAATACATCGAAAGCTTTAGTTGTTCATAGAGTAATTGTTAATCCAAAATATCAAAAAAAAGGTTTCGGGAAAATGTTAATTGATTTTTCTATCAGCAAAGCTTTAAAAGAAGGTTTTGAAGCTGTTAAAATTGATACACACCCCGATAATTTTAAAATGCAAAGATTACTAAAATCATTAGATTTTTCTTATCGAGGTTACCTAACTTCGATAAACAGATTAGCTTTTGAATTAGTAGTTTAATCCAAGAAACGAGGCGAAAATAATGTTTATAGATGAAGTTAATATAGTAGTTAGGTCTGGAAAAGGTGGAGATGGTATTATCTCTTTTAGACGAGAAAAACACGTTCCATTAGGTGGGCCAAATGGTGGAGACGGTGGTAAAGGTGGATCTGTTATTTTTGAAGCTGATGAAGGTATGTCAACTTTAATGGATTTAAAGTTTCAAAAACATATTTTTGCTCAACCTGGAGAAAACGGAAAAACAAAAAACATGCGTGGTAAAGACGCTGATGATGTTATTGTCAAAGTCCCTCTTGGAACGACCGTTTATAATTCGGAAACAAATGAAGTCTTAGTAGATTTAGTTTTTCACGGTCAAAGAGAGATAATTGCTCGTGGTGGAAATGGCGGCCGTGGTAATAGTACATATGCTACTTCAAAGAATAAAGCACCAAGAATCCAAGAAAACGGTGAAATGGGTGTTGAGTTAAATTTACATATTCAATTAAAATTATTAGCTGACGTTGGTATTATTGGTTTTCCATCAGTTGGAAAATCAACATTGATAACAATATTATCTAATTCAAAACCTAAGATAGCTGATTACCCATTTACGACACTTATACCAAATCTTGGTGTAGTTAGTCGTAACGGTGTAAAATCCTTTGTTTTAGCAGATATGCCTGGTTTAATTGAAGGTGCTTCACAAGGTCAAGGTTTAGGTATTCAATTCTTAAAACATATAGAAAGAACTAGAGTATTAATTCATATGGTCGATATGTCTAATGAATCTCTTAGGGATCCTTTTAGCGATTATCAGATTATCAATAAAGAACTAGAAGAATATAACCCTACTTTATTAATGAGACCACAAATTATTGTAGCTAGCAAAATGGATGCTGAACATGCTTTAGAACGATTAGAAGAGTTTAAAAGCCATTTTGATAAAGATACTGATATAATCCCAATATCAGCTATGACAAATGATAATTTGGATCGCCTAGTATATCGTGTAGCTCAATTACTTGAAGAAACTCCATTTTTCTATAAGGAAGAAGAAGTTATTGATGAGTATGTTGAATATAATTTCGTTGATAATGGCAATGATATACTTATTGAAAAATTGGCTAGTGATAAATACGAGGTAACTGGTAAATTAGTAGAAAACTTACTAAATAAATCTAATTTTTTAACAGAAGAGGCTGTAACAATCTTTTTAACCAAACTTAGAAAAGCTGGTTTAGATGATAGATTGAGAAATGCAGGGGCTAAAGAAGGCGATACTATCGTGATAGATGGCGATGAATATGAGTTTATAGAATAATAAATTTTCAAAAACTTATATGATAATATTTTGTTCTTTAATTGTTTTATATATGATATATTTATAATATTTATTTGTTTTTTATGTGATGAATTTTTTTGAAAATTTTTATTAAGGAGTAACTATATATGTACAGTTATATAAAAGGCTTAATCAAAGAAATGACCCCAAATTATGTTACCTTAGAAAACAATGGGATTGGATATAAAATATTAACTCCAAATCCGTATAACTTTGTACTTGAGTCTGAGGTTATTATGTTCACTTATCAAAAGGTAAGTGAAGATTCAATTTCTATATATGGTTTTAAATCAAGCGAACAAAGAGACTTGTTTATTAAGTTGATCACAGTTAATGGAATCGGTCCAAAGAGTGCAACAGCTATTCTAGCAAGCGGAACAGTTGGATCAATTACAAAAGCTATTGAAGACGGTGATGCTAAATATTTACAGAAGTTTCCTGGTATTGGTCCAAAAGCATCTCAACAAATTGTTCTTGATTTAAAAGGTAAAATTGATTTCGATAACGTGAGTATTAAAACTCAAAATATGGTTGAAGTTGAAGAAGCTTTAATAGCACTAGGATATAGAACTAAAGAAATAGAAAAAGTTATCAAAAAACTTGATAACTCAAAATCAACAAACGATTTAATTAAAGACGCTTTAGCAATGATGCTAAAATAGTATTTTTTCTTTAAAAAAAAGAAGAAGTCTAATTTTTAAAAAAAAGATATCATATTTTTATTTTCCTAACAAACGGCTAAAAATAGCCTACGTAATATTAAAAAGCTCAATAAAACATTCGTTTTATTGAGCTTTTTTTGTTATATAGTGAATAATCCCTTAAGAAAATATGGCTCAGATGACTTTGTTAGAGCCAACATTAAGAGAATTCTAGCTTTTTGACCGTTTAGTGATGATGCAATTATACATCCCATATCAGTTAAGTATTTTCCTCCGCCTACATATCCGTAAGAATCTAAGGCTCTTCCAGAAGGACATCTCGAACAAATGATAATTGTCACGCCCATATCAATCGCTCTTTTTATACCAGATATCATAGCTGGCGGAAGATTACCACGGCCTAAAGCTTCAATAACAATACCTTTTGCTTTATTATCTAGTAAGTAATCTATTAAAAGCGAATCACAACCAGCATATGCTTTAAGTAAATATACATTCGTTTCAATGTGATGAGTATTAATAATATTTCGAGGTAGGTTTGTGTTTCTATGATATAAAACTTCTTTGTTATCTACAACTCCAATTGGGCCGTAATCTAAAGACTTAAAAGTATCTAATGATAAAGTGTTTGATTTTGTAACTTCACTAGCAGCATTTATTTGATCATTCATTACAACTAATACACCACGACCATGAGACTTAGTTGATTTAGCAACTAATATTGAAGAGACCAAATTGTTGATACCATCGAATCCAAGTTCCGAACTTGACTTCATAGAACCAGTAACAACTATTGGTATATTAGTGTCAATTGAACTGTCTAAAAAGAATGCAGTTTCTTCCAAAGTATCTGTTCCATGAACAATTACAAAACCAATTGGTTCCTCTGTAAGAATCAATTTTTTAATCATTTCTGACATCTCAAACATCATCAAAGGAGTCATTGAAGGCGAAGGAATTTCTGAAAATTCAATAACATCTAGTTCATGATATAGTTCGGAATTCAATAACGACTGCATGATTTCTTTAGCAGAAAGTGCTGGTTTAACTGTGTGAGACACGTCGTCAATTTTCATCGAAATAGTGCCTCCAGTAAAAATCATATATATTTTTCTCATTTGTATTCACCTCGTACTAAATGTATTATAACACATTCATTTAAAAAGTATGATACCTAAAATTAAATTTTCCCTGGGTTGTCCAAACAATTTTCAAGGTGTTTTTAAACCATTCATTTTTAGTTGTCTATTTTCGTGGATATAACAAGTGAAGTGAAATCAACAGTTTCTACACCGTATTAATTAATCGCGAGATATAGAGCTTGATTATATGTTAACATAATATACATTATAGGAAGTAAAATTAGTTATAAATAAGAAGTGGAATTATCCACAAAATATATTCAAATGAAAATGATGACACGTTTATTAGGGGTTTTAACATCTTTTGTTCACCGCTAATCATACTCAAAAATAGTCTAATGAATATGTTAGTTTCTTTATTATTGCACTTGTTCTTATCTTACATACTTCGACCGATTATTTGCCCAAAATTTTGGTTTTTTTATTTATGTATACATAGTACATGGCTTAAATCATAAAAAATCTACTATGTTAAAATTCAAAATCCCGACTAAAAAAAAGAATTAGTCGATGACTAACTCTTCTTCTACTTCTATGCCAATGTCTTTAGCAAATTTATAAGCTTCTAAAATTGCTTCATCAAATAATAATTCTGGTTTGTGTGCATCAGCTGAAATTATTACTTTTATATTTTTTTCTCTAACTAATTCCCAAAACTCTTTTCTAGGATAACGATATCTTTTTTTCCCATTAACATAGATTGTTCCCTTGCGAATTCCATTAGCGTTTATTTCTAGTGCGACATCATATTTTTCAGCAGCTTCAATTAAAAGTTTTGATAGATATATTATTTCATCATTGAGTTCTACTTGACTAAAAAGAAAAATATCTGGATGAGATACAAATTTAAAGTAACCTGTTTTCATTGCGGTTATAACAGTTGAAACATATATTTGTAAGTCTTTAATACTTGTTAAATGATAGACACTTTTAAGTTTGTTATCAACTTCTATATAATGTTGTCCTAATGTCAAATAATCTAGATCCTTCAATAAATCTTTATAATGATTAGTTTCCGAAGTAAAATATTCGATTTCTAAACCTTTATATAACTTTATCTTACCTTTGTATTTATCAGCTGCTACTCTTAATTCTTCTAAGTATATTGGATAATCTTCGATTCCCATCCTTACAGATCTATCTTGTAGGAAGATGAATGGTGCGTGATCTGACATACCTAGGGTATGAAATCCATATTCAATCGCTTTTTTTACGTAATCATCTACATTTCCAACTGCATGATTACATAAATATGTGTGAGTATGATAATTTGCTTTCATTACTTTATTCTTAGGTGACATCCAATGCTTTCCTTTCTTTCTAATGCTTGTTTTGTAATAAGATACGCTGTGGTAGCTAGATTTAATGTTTCATAGTAATTTTTATTCAAATTAGGGTATTTTAATAGGTTTTTAACTATATCTGTTAGAACATTTAGAGTTAAGCTTAATCCTTCTTCATTTCTAACGATACTGACATGTTCATCCATATAGTCCCCAATCTTCTTTCTGATTGGTTTGTAATTATAATTGTAACCAGTAAATTCATTCAATTTTACTTTATTTACCCATTCGTCTTCATTTATTGTTTTATCAATATCTCTTGCACAGGTTTGTGCAAAGACAAGACATTCTAAAAGTGAATTAGATGCAAGCCGATTAGCTCCATGAACGTTTGTGTTTGAAGTTTCACCAACCGCATAGAGATTCTTGATAGATGTTCTTGCGTTTAAATCAGCGTTTATACCACCACATAGAAAGTGTTCGCATGGTGCTACGGGTATTAAATCTAAACCAAGAATATATCCTTCTTGTTTACAACGATTGAAAATAGTTGGAAATCTTTTTTCTAAATATTTAGGGTCTAAATGTCTAGTATCTAGATACACATGATCTGTCCAAGTATTGTACATTTCTCTGTAGATTGCTTGTGAAACAACATCTCGAGGCGCTAACTCTTTTAATTCTGGTTGGTATTTTTCCATGAACCGTTTGTTTTCAACATTTAGTAAGTAAGCACCTTCTCCACGAACAGCTTCAGAAATAAGGAATCTTTGTCTTGATGGATGTTTTTCAGAATATAGAGCAGTAGGATGAAATTGAACAAATTCCATATGTTCAATCAACGCATTAGCTCTATACGCTATGCCTATTCCGTCTCCTGTTGCATTTAAATCATTAGTAGTGGAACCATAAACAGATCCAATACCTCCAGTTGCTAAAACGACCTTTTTTGCATATATCGGATAGTAGTCTTTATCGTTTTCTAAAACTACTAAACCACCAATAGTATCGTTTTCTTTTATAAGGTCAATCGCCATTGTATTCCTTAAAAAAGTGATATTAGATCTTTGCGCTAAATAAGCAATTAAGCTGCTTGTTACGTTTCTACCAGTAGCGTCTCCTCCACTATGGAATATACGGTTACGAGAATGTCCGCCTTCTTTTGTTACTAAGAATTTATTATCTGAATCAATATCAAACTCTACACCAAAAGATATTAATTTTTTTACAGCTTCAAAAGCGTTTTCTACTAAAAAATTTACTGATTCTTCGCTATTTAAATAAGCTCCTGCTTTAAGTGTATCAGCTATGTGCATTGAATGTAATTCAACATTATCATTGTACTCACAAGCAATTCCACCTTGAGCTAATAGTGAATTTGAAAAACTAATATCTGTTTTAGATATTATCATTACATTTAGTTTTTTATTGATATTTAAGGCTGTAAATAATCCTGCAAGCCCTGACCCTACTATTAACACATCACATTTTCTTTCCATTAGCTTAGCTCCATCATTTTGTCTAATGCAATAATTGCCTTTTTTCTGATATCTTCATCGACTTGAATTTCATAAATTTCATCTTTTAAAGATACATATACGTCTTCTAAAGAAATCTTTTTCATACTAGTACAATTAAGCCCCTTGGATAAAAGGTAAAATTTCTTATTAGGGTTTTCTTTCTGTAAAGCATGGATTATTCCTCTATCGGTTCCTATAATATATTCGTTGTGATCATCTTTAGTAGCATAATCAATTATTTGCTTAGTAGACCCAACAAAATCCGCTTGTTTTAACACTCTAAGTGGTGCTTCAGGATGAACTAGTAATTTTGCGTTAGGATGAGATAATCGCATATTTTCAATATCTTTTATCGTCAACATTTCATGAATATAACAATATCCTGGCCAAGTGTCAATATTATAGTTAAGTTTATCTTTTAAATATAAACCTAAGTTTTTATCTGGTACATACATTATATGCTTATCTTGATAATTTTTCACTATTTTTTCTGCATTAGAACTAGTTACTATTACATCAGACAAAGACTTTATTTCAGCTTTTGTATTTACGTAAGTAACAATTACAGTATCTGGATTTGCTTTCTTATAGGCAAGAAGTTTGTCATAATCAACCATCGCTGCCATTTGACAAAAAACATCACCTCTTGGCAAAAGAACCTTTTTTTCAGGAGACAATATTTTCGCGGTCTCAGCCATGAAAAACACACCACAAAAAACAATTATATCCGCCTTTGTATTAGCGGCTATTCTACTTAGGGCTAAAGAATCGCCAACATAGTCAGCAATATCCTGAATTTCATCATTTTGATAGAAATGCGCTAGTATAACTGCATTCTTTTCTTTCTTTAATCTTTTAATTTCGTCAATGTACATTTGTTAGCCTCACTTTTCACTAATAATAACTATTTAATATTATATGCTTTTTTCCTATTTTTTCCAAGTTTATGATATAATTTATATCGAAAAGAGGTGCATATTCGATGTATCAACCTTTAGCTGATAAAGTTAGGCCAAAAACCTTTAGTGATATGATAGGTAACGAGAAACTTATAAAAACTTTAGAACGTTTATTAAGTAACGATAATTTGGTTTCGATGATTCTTTATGGGCCTACTGGTGTTGGAAAAACCACCATAGCCGATATCATTGCCAGCAAACACCCTTTAAACCATTTTCGTTTTAACGCTTCTACTGATAATAAAGCAGCTCTTAAACAGATTATTGATACTGTTAAACTATATCATTCTGTTGTTTTAATAATTGATGAGATTCATCGCATGAATCGTGATATTCAAGATTATTTGTTGCCATATATAGAAAAAGGTAATATTATAATTATTGGGTTAACTACAGAAAATCCCTATATCTCAGTTAATCCAGCAATTAGAAGTAGAGTATCAATTTTTAAAGTAACAAGACCATCTACTAATGATATCGAATCATTTATAAAGCGAATATCTCTTGATTTTTACGATAAAGACCTTATTATAAAAGATGAAATATATAAAAAGATTTCATTAGCCGCTAACGGTGAGGTTAGGACAGCAATCAACATGTTAGAAATTTTAGTTTTAGCAGCTAAAAAAAATGAAGTGATCGATTATGGTTTTATGGAAAACCATTTGCCTGAATCACAAATATCAGCTTTTAAAACCGGTGATGATTATTATGACATCCTCAGTGCTTTTCATAAAAGCGTTAGAGGTAGTGATGTAAATGCAGCCTTGCATTATCTATCTAGATTAATTGTCGCAGGTGATTTAAAATCTTTGGTAAGACGAATTAGAGCTATTGTTTATGAGGATATAGGATTAGCTAATCCACTTATGGGAGTTAAAGTTGAAGCTGCTTGTTCATTAGCTGAGAACGTTGGTTTCCCTGAAGCCAAAAGTGCTTTGGGTGCTATAGTTATAGAAATGTGTATTTCTCCGAAGTCAAATTCAGCACACCTAGCCATCGACAAAGCAATTTCTGATGTTGAAGCTGGTAAAACATATCAAGTCCCTTCGCATTTGATTAATAATCCAACCTATGATAATAAAATAGAATACAAATATGCTCATGACTATCAAAATCATATTGTAAAACAAGATTATTTACCTAAAGAGTTAGAGGGAACAGTTTATTATGAGCCACAGTTAAACACGAAGTTAGAGAAAATTTTCGCTGAAGAATATAATAAAAATGAAAAGATTATTAAAAAATAAAAAGAAGTCCGAAATTTAATTTCGGACTTCTTTTATATCAGGAGTATTTTTATATTTATTTGGTCTAAATATAAAATATAATAATGTTATTAATAAAACTATTCCTACTACGGACCAAAAAGTGAAAACTCCAGTAAATATGGATCCTACTTGATAAACAATAAGTGAAATCATATAGGCTAAAGCTGTTTGAAATCCTATTGCAATCCATGTCCACTTACGACTACCCATTTCTCTTTTGATTGTAGCTATCGCTGCTATACAAGGAGCACATAAAAGGTTAAACACTAAGAATGAATAAGAACTTAATGGACTGAAATCAGCAGATAACAGATTCCATATTTCAGCTCCATTATCACTTACCTCAGCAAAACCATATAAAACGCCAAAAGTGCTTACTACATTTTCCTTAGCGATTAAACCAGCAATTGTAGCTATCGCAGCGCGCCAGTTACCCCAACCTAGTGGTGAAAATATAAATGCTATAATCTTACCAATGCTTGCGAGGATAGAATCATTAGTGTTTTCAACCATTCTCATTGACCAACTGAAATTTGATAAAAGCCAAACTATTACTGCTGCAAGCAGAATGATTGTTCCTGCTTTTTTTATAAAAGACTTAAGTTTATGGTACACATGAAAAGCTAATCCTTTTACACTTGGAAGATGATAATCTGGTAATTCCATTATAAATGGTGCAGCTTTTCCAGCAAAACCCTTAAACTTTTTCAAAACAATACTTGATACTATTATCATTAGAATTCCAAGAAGATAAGCTGATGGAGCTATCAACCATTGAATGCTTGAACCTCTGAACATAGCACCTGCAATAAGAGCTATAATCGGTAGTTTAGCACCACATGGCATAAAAGTTGTTGTCATTATCATAATCTTACGATTATTCTCTTCTTCTATGGTTCTGGCTGCCATAACACCTGGCACACCACAACCTGTTGACATCAACATAGGGAAGAATGATTTTCCAGATAAGCCAAATCTTCTAAAGATTTTATCTAGTATAAAGGCAATTCTTGCCATATAACCACTTTCTTCTAATATGCCTAAAAGCAAAAATAGCATAAACATCTGTGGCAAGAAACCAAGAACAGCTCCAACGCCACCAATAATACCTTCAACAATTACCCCTTGAAGCCATGGCCAAGTGTTAATTGCCTCTAGCCACCCACTAACAATAGCGGGTAATCCATTTTTGCCAAAAATAGTCTCGTTTACAAAATCAGACATTATTCCACCAACTGTTGAAATTGATAAATAATAAACTAAGAATATTATTAGAACGAAAATTGGTAAACCAAAATACTTATTTGTTAGAACTTTATCAATTTTGTGGCTTATAGTTTGTCTTTTAAGTTTATTCTTCAAATATACCTTTGATATAAACCGATTAATGAATGAATATCTTTCTCTAGTAATTAAAGATTCACTTTCATCATCTTGTGTTTTTTCAATTTCACCAATTTTAGCCATTATCACAGATAATCTATCATTATCTATTTTTATTTCATCTAAGACTTTCTCATCTTTTTCAAAAATCTTAATAGCATAGAATCTAGCTTTATCTTTATCTATTTTGTCTATTATTAAATCTTGAATTTCTTGAATTATTAATTCGTATTCTTGTGAATACCAAACAACAGGTCGATATTTATAATCTGATTCTAATAGTTTCATAGCTGCTTCAATTAGCAGTTCAGATCCTTGGCTCTTTAAAGCAGTTATTTCAACTACTGGAAGATTTAACATTTTACTAATAGTTTCAGACTTGATAACATCTTTATTTTTAGCAATAACATCCATCATATTAATAGCCATTACAACAGGAACACCTGTTTCAATAACTTGTGTTGATAGATATAGATTTCTTTCTAGATTACTACCATCTACAATGTTAATTATCACGTCAGGCTTTTCTTTTAATATATAATCTCTAGAGATTACTTCCTCTAGAGAATAAGGTGATAACGAATATATACCTGGTAAATCAATGATTGTTATATCTTTGTTACTTCTTAGAAACCCTTCTTTTTTTTCTACAGTTACACCTGGCCAATTACCGATATGTTGATTATTTCCAGTTAAGCTGTTAAAGAGTGTTGTCTTTCCGCTGTTTGGATTACCTATCAAAGCAATTTTCATCTTCATACATGTCTCCTTTAATAGTTAGCGTATGCTAACTTCTGCAAGTTATATATTGCCAAAGACTAATCTTCGGCAATTTCATTAATCATTATATTTAATGCATCTGCTTTTCTTAATGTAAGTTCTGTACCTTTGAC
>Ga0265294_10008475_pt1 | contig 11998 bp, 10 predicted proteins | sample MunlanPumphouse3_FD_192504 | JGI IMG/M metagenome (GOLD analysis project Ga0265294, IMG submission 192504) | Groundwater microbial communities from a municipal landfill in Southern Ontario, Canada - Pumphouse #3 | ecosystem: Environmental > Aquatic > Deep subsurface > Groundwater | place... | reverse complement strand
GCCGGTGAGGAAGAATTGGAAAAGCTAGGGATAGGCCGGTTGCGCGCAGCAGTAGTAGAAGGTGATGTGCAGATGGGTTCACTGATGGCGGGGCAGGTAGCGGCTATGGTGCAAAAAATCCAGCCGGCCGCGGAAATAATCGAGGAAATAATGGCAGAAGCGCATAAGGTTTTAGAACAAAGCTTACGCCTGTTTAGAAAAGGAGAAGAAGCATGAGGGAAAAAGGAAAAGTTGCTTTTCTTTTTCCGGGACAGGGTTCTCAGTATGTGGGGATGGGGCAAGGGTTATTTGAGCATTTTCCGATTGCGCGTCAAGTATTTGAGCAGGGTGATGAAACCTTAGGATTTTCGCTGAGTACCCTTTGTTTTACCGGTCCGGAAGAAGAATTGAAATTGACGGCGAATACTCAGCCGGCGATTTTACTTACTAGTGCCGCTATCCTTAAAGTAGTGGAGGAGCAGGGGCTGAGACCGGATTTTGTAGCCGGACATAGTTTGGGGGAGTATACAGCCTTAATTGCGGCGGGCTCACTGACGATTAGTGATGCTGTCCGGTTAGTTCGTCAACGGGGACTTTTGATGCAGGAGGCGGTACCGCCGGGGCAGGGAACAATGGCGGCGATTATCGGTTTGTCAGCAGATAACGTTATGAGCATTTGTGCGGAAGCTGCACAGGTGGGTGTCGTCGAACCGGCTAATTATAATTGTCCCGGGCAGATTGTGGTGGCCGGACAAACTTCAGCTGTACATAAGGCGGTGGAGTTAGCCAGGGAATCCGGGGCTAAACATGCCCTGTTTTTACCTGTGAGCGGACCGTTCCATTCTAGTTTATTGCAGGATGTTTCCTTAAAATTGGCGGATGTTTTGGCCACGACGAATATTTCCCGGGCGGGGGTGCCTGTAGTTGCTAATTGTACCGCTGTTTTGGAAACAGCTCCCCGGGAAATTAAGGTTAATTTGATCAAACAGGTAAGTACAGCCGTACTTTGGCAGCAATCAATAGAAAAACTTTTGGCCTTAGGGGTGAATACGTTTGTGGAAATTGGGCCGGGAAAAGTTTTAAGTGGTTTGTTAAAAAGGATTGATAAAAATATAGAAATGTATAATATTGAAGATAGGGAATCTTTGGAGGGGGTAATTTCTCTTTTTAAGGAGGTGAAAGAAGAATGTTGACTGAGCAGGTAGCCTTGGTCACAGGTGCTTCTAGGGGTATTGGGAGAGCGATAGCGATAGCTTTAGCTAGGGAAGGTGCTAAAGTAATTGTAAATTATAAAGGAAATGAAGAGGCCGCCAGAGAAGTAAAAAAGATCATTAGTCAACAAGGTGCTGTGGCGGAGCTTATACAGGCGGATGTTTCGTCTTCTCAACAGGTTAAAGAGATGATGGGGAAAATTTTAGAGAAAGAGGGACGGCTGGATATTTTAGTGAATAATGCGGGGATAAATCGTGATACTTTAATGATGAGAATGAAAGATGAGGATTGGGCCCAAGTTATTCAGACAAATCTTACGGCGGCTTTTTATTGTTTAAGGGAGGCCACTCGTCCCATGCTGAAGCAAAGATCCGGTAAAATTATTAATATCGCCTCGGTGGTAGGATTACATGGTAATGCGGGGCAGGTCAATTATGCTGCAGCTAAAGCGGGGATCATTGGTTTAACGAAAAGTGCCGCCAAAGAATTGGCTTCACGTGGTATAATGGTTAATGCGATTGCGCCAGGTTTTATTGTCACGGATATGACCGAGCAATTATCTGCTGAAGTGCAAGGGAAAATTGCCTCGGAAATACCTTTAGGCCGTCTCGGTAAACCTGATGATGTGGCTAAACTTGTTGTTTTTTTAGCCGGTCCGGGGGCTGATTATATTACCGGACAGGTTATACCGGTAGATGGCGGTATGACCATGTAGAAAGAGTCTTTTGTTTTTGGAAGGGGGTGAAATCATGGGTGATATTATGGATGAATTGGTTAGAATCAAATCTCTTGTTGCCGAACAGCTGGGAGTAGATGAACAAGATCTTAAATTGGAAACTACATTTGATGACCTTAATGCTGATTCTCTCGATGTCGTAGAGTTAATTATGGCTTTGGAAGAGGAATTCGATATGGAGATACCCGATGAAGATGCCGAAAAAATCAAAACGATAGGGGATGCTGTAGAATATATTAAAGAAAGACAATAATCCCCGAAGGTGTTTGGGCTGTAGTTGTCACAAAGGCTCCGTGGTCAATCGCTGCGGAGCTTTTTCCAAAAGAGGTTTCAGATCTAAATAGGGGAGGCGTTGGCGTGTATTTACCCGAGCTTCGGATCGGCCGGCTTAAATCTGTTTTACCAATTATTCAGGGAGGGATGGCGGTAAGGATCTCCACAGCGTCTCTAGCTGCTGCTGTAGCTAATGAAGGCGGAATTGGCATTATTGCTGCCAGTGGGATGTCTTCTCAAGAATTAAAAGAAGAAATACGTAAAGCTCGCGCTCTTTCTGCGGGGATCATTGGCATAAATGTGATGTATGCTGTTTCTGCTTTTGCTGAATTGTTTAAGACGGCTTTGCAGGAGGGAATTGACTTAGTAGTATCCGGGGCTGGGTTTTCCCGCGATATGTTTACTTGGGGTAAAGAGGCTCAAATTCCTGTCGTGCCTATCGTTTCTACAGCGAAGCTGGCTAAAATTTCAGAAAAACTTGGTGCGCAAGCGGTCATTGTAGAAGGGAAGGAAGCGGGTGGTCATTTAGGGACTACTTGTTCTGTTGCGGAAATTGTCCCCGAAGTTAAAAAAAGTGTCAGTATACCGGTGATTGCGGCAGGAGGTATTGTTGAGGGTCAGGATATCGTGAGAGCGTTTAATTATGGTGCCGATGGGGTGCAGCTAGGTATCCGTTTTGCCGCTAGTGAGGAATCTAATGCAGCCCAAAATCTGAAAGAGTTTTATGTAAATTCCGGAAAAGAGGATATTGTGCTCATAGATAGCCCTGTCGGTTTACTAGGGAGAGCGCTCAGAAACGAATTTACGGAAAAGCTTATTTCCGGTCAGATTGCTCCAATTCGTAAATGTAAGCAGTGTTTAAAAAATTGTACAGGCAATTTTTGTATTATGACGGCTTTGAAAAATGCGCAACAGGGAAATCTAAAAGACGGTTTAGTTTTCGCCGGTGAATTTATTGAGAAAATAAAAAGAATCATGCCTGTCAAGGAGATTATCCGTACTCTGCTTGCAGAAGTGGAGGCTTCACAGTAAAGCAGGTAAAAGCATACTTAAGTCTATAGTAGGTTAGAGGTGAAATATGAAAAGAAGAGTTGTTATTACAGGAATGGGTGCAGTTACCCCTTTGGGTAATAATGTGGCTGAATTTTGGCAGGGTCTGCTCGCAGGGCAATCAGGTGTGACTAAAGTTACAAGAATTGATGTAAGCGATATTCCTACCCAAATTGCGGGAGAGGTTAAGGATTTTAATCCTACTTTATATATGGATAAAAAAGAAGTTAGGCGGATGGATCGATTTACACAGTTTGCTGTAGCCGGCGTGAAAATGGCCTTGGAAGATGCCGCTCTGGATATGTCTAAAGTGGCGCCGGAGCGGGTGGGTGTTGTTTTAGGTTCTGGAATTGGGGGTATGGAAACACTGGAAGAGCAGATGGAAGTGCGACGAGTCAAAGGAGCTAATCGGGTCAGCCCCTTTTTTATCCCGATGATGATTAGTAATATGGCTGCTGGACAAATTGCCATTATTTTTGGGGCTACCGGTCCTAATCTTACGGTAGTTACCGCTTGTGCTTCTGCTACCAATGCTATTGGTGAAGCTTTTAAAATAATTGCGCAAGGCGTGGCTGATGTGATGATTACAGGTGGAACAGAGGCTCCCATTACGCCCATGGCTTTTGCCGGTTTTTGTTCGATGAAGGCGATGTCTCGCCGGAATGAGTATCCCCAGCAAGCCAGTCGTCCTTTTGATCAAAAGAGGGATGGCTTTATTATGGGGGAAGGGTCGGGTATTCTTGTTTTGGAAAGCTTAGAATCGGCAAAAAAACGGAAAGCTTCTATTTATGCAGAAGTACTGGGTTATGGGGCTACTGCCGATGCTTATCATATTACCTCACCGGCTCCGGGTGGAGTAGGTGCGGCGAAGGCTATGCAGGCAGCTTTAAATGATGCCGGGATTAAGCCGGAGAAAGTAGATTATATTAATGCACATGGGACTTCCACTGACCTTAATGATAAATATGAAACAATGGCGATCAAAGATGTTTTTCAAGAACATGCTTGGAAATTGGCTGTTAGCTCAACCAAGTCGATGACCGGTCATCTTTTGGGAGCAGCAGGTGGGATTGAGGCGATTGCGACAGCATTGGCGATCTCGCATGATGTCGTTCCGCCTACGATTAATTATGATTATCAGGATCCTGAATGTGACCTTGATTATGTCCCTTCTCAAGCCAGAAGAATGACGGTACACTATGCTTTAAGTAATTCTCTGGGCTTTGGCGGACATAATGCGACTATTCTTTTGGGGAAATTTCAGGAATAAGGAGTTTTTTATGATTAATCAACAAAGGAAAGCCCAGCTTGAACAATTAGCGGCTCAACTAAAGCTGGAAGAAAAGGTGGATTTACAGTTAATGGATCAGGCGCTGACTCATCCTTCTTGTATTTTTGAGGGGAAAGGTGTTTCCGGTGCTCATAATCAGCGTTTGGAGTTTTTGGGAGATGCTGTTGTAGGGCTAGTCATTGGCGAATATTTATATGAAAAATATCCGCAAAGAACTGAAGGGGAGTTAACCAAAATGAGGGCGGCGATTGTCTGTGAGTCTTCTTTGGTTGAGGGGGCTAGGGTTTGGCAATTGGGTGAATATTTGTTGCTGGGCAGAGGAGAGGAGCAGATGGGAGGAGCAGGTCGGGTTTCTAATTTAGCTGACTGTTTCGAAGCCTTCATCGGTGCTCTTTATCTTTCTTTGGGATTGGAAAAGGTACGTCAGCTGATCCTTCGTGTTTTAAGAAAGCAAATAGAACATGCTGTTAAGGGGGATTTGGGTGATTTTAAAACAGAGTTGCAGGAGAATATCCAAAAAGACCCTCAGAGCAGTTTGTGTTATAAAATATTACGGGAAGAGGGCCCGGACCATGCCAAAAGATTCTGGGCTGCTGTTTATTTGAATGAAACGGAATTGGCGCGGGGAAAAGGGAAGACGAAAAAGGAAGCTGAACAAAATGCTGCTAAGCTGGCTTTAAATAAATTGAGAATGAGGAGCTAAAAGATGGAAAAGCCTTTGATTATCCCTTTTTTTATTCCTCATGCCGGTTGTCCTTTTACTTGTGTTTATTGTAACCAGTGGAAAATCAGCGGAAAAGAGGAAGAAATAAAACCGGAAGAAATTGATCAATATGTAGAAGAATATTTAAAAAAAGCGAGATTGTGGCCGGGCAGATTTGTGGAAATAGCTTTTTATGGGGGGAGTTTTACAGCTTTACCTCCGGAAAAACAGGTGGGGCTTTTGCAGGCGGCAGCCGCACAAAAGAAAAAAGGCCGGATCAAGGGGATTAGGTTGTCGACACGGCCCGATTATCTTGATGAGGAAATTTTGGCGCGTTTATTGTCTTATGGTGTGACTACTGTAGAATTAGGGGTACAATCGCTTGTGGATGAAGTGTTGGCAAAGGCTTGTCGGGGCCATGATGTGGCCGATACGGCCCGCGCTTTAAGCCTTTTAAGAAAATATCCTTTGCAAGTGGGGTATCAGTTAATGTTAGGTTTGCCAGGGGATAGTTCTTCTTTTGCTCGTTTGACGGGTAAAAAAACAGTAGAGGCCAGACCTGATTTTGTAAGAATTTATCCTGCCTTGGTTTTGCAGGGAACAACTTTAGCCCAGTGGTATCGTGAGGGCAGCTACACCCCTTGGAGTTTGCAGCAGGCTGTACAGTTAGCGGCTTACTGGCTGGGGGTGTTTTCTTTTTATCAGATCCCGGTGATTCGGATGGGGCTTCAGGCGGTGGATAATCTTTCACCGGAAAAAGATTTGGTGGCCGGCCCTTATCACCCGGCTTTCGGTGAATTAGTAGAAAGTCGTTTGATGCTAGAGCAGATGTGCGTAGGATTGGGAGAATTACAGGCAAGAGCAGGAGATCCGCTGACCGTATTTTTTCATCCGCGGGTTTATTCGCAGGTCGTGGGACAAAAAAAAGAAAATCTTTGTTTTCTGCGGGAAAAATATAATTTGGCCAAAATTAATTTGATGCCAAAAGAGGGAGTACAGGGAAACGATTTAGAAATGCGTACTACTTTACAAGTTGTGCGGATAAAAAGACAGGACTTTCTAGAAAGATATCGAATTAGATAAGGGAAAAGAGGATATGTTTTAAGAAAGGGACGAACAAAGGTGTACCTAAAAAAGCTGGAGGTTCAAGGGTTTAAGTCTTTTGCCGATAAAACCAAGTTGGAATTCAAACCGGGCATTATTTTAGTGGTGGGCCCTAATGGTAGTGGAAAATCAAATATTACTGATGCCATCCGCTGGGTGCTGGGGGAACAGAGCATTAAATCTTTGCGCGGTGATAAAATGGAAGATGTTATTTTTGCCGGTAGTGAGCAGCGCCGTTCTTTGGGTATGGCCGAGGTCTCTTTAACCGTTGATAATTCTTCCGGCTTTTTCCCTTTGGAATATAATGAGATTACTGTTACTCGCCGGCTTTATCGTTCCGGGGAAAGTGATTATCTGATTAATCGTGTTCCTTGCCGTTTACGGGATATTCATGAACTTTTTATGGATACTGGGATTGGGCGGGAAGGTTTTTCGATTATTGGTCAGGGAAAAGTTGATGAGGTTCTTTCTGTGAAACCGGAAGCAAGACGCAGTTTATTAGAGGAAGCTGCCGGGATCGTCAAATATCGTTATAAAAAGCGTGAAGCAGTGAAAAAGTTAGAGGAAACGGAAAATAGTTTAATCCGTTTAAATGATATTATGGGGGAGCTGACAAGGCAAGAGACCTCTTTAGCGGAACAGGCGGCGAAGGCGAATCAGTATAAAAGTAAAAAGACAGAATTAGATAGTTTGGAAATAGGCTTGATTGTGCAAGAAAGTGTGCAGTGTCAGAATAGATTGACTAAGGTTAGAGAACATCTGCAGCAGCTTGAATTAGGGTTAGAAGAGGTAAAAGCTCATTATTATCAGGTGCAGAGCAGAGAAGAAGAATGTAAATTAGAATTGCAGAAAAAAGATGAGAAGTTAGCACTTTATCAGGAGAAAATTTATCAAGGAAATCTTTCGTTGGAAAAAAACGAGAGTGAAAAGAAATTAATTAGGGAAAGGACAGCCCATTTAACTGTGCAAAGTGAACAATTAAGCAAAGAACAGGAACAGTTACAGCGGGAAAAAGAACTGTTGCAGCAAGAACTGGTAACTCATCGCTCTCAGGAGAGCGTGCTTTTAAAAGAATTAGCAGCAGGTCAAAAAAAATTGCATAGTTATGAGGTTTTGTTAGAAGAAGAAAGTAAAAAAGAGTTGGTAGAAAGAAACGAGCTAGAGGAGTTAAAGAACTCCCATTTTCAGCTTTTGCAAGAAGGAGCGCAAGTCTGCAATGAAATTACTGCTTTGAAGCAGAGAATAGAAGCACTGCAGAAGCAAAAAGAGCAGTTTGCGGCTCGCGAAGACCAAATAAAGGTGGAAATTTCGCAGGTGTTGGGGAAGCTCTCTCTTTTAGAAAAAGAAGCCGAGGATAATACTATGCTCTTGCTGAATTTAGAAAAAGAATTGGTGCTTAAGGATCAGCAGTATTTACAGAAAAGGGAGCAGTTACAGGAACAGCAGCAGCAAAATCTTGTTTTAAAGGAGGAGTATAACAATCTTCGTTCACGGTACCAACTTCTCGGGGAAATGGAGAAAGAGGGACAGGGTTATGGACACGCTGTGAGGGAGGTTTTGCAGTTACAGGCTAAAAAGCAGATCGCAGGAATTAGGGGTACGGTGGCACAAATTATTCAAGTACCGCGGGAGTATGAAATAGCTGTGGAAGTAGTGTTGGGTGGTTCGTTGCAGCATATTGTTACGGAGAACGAAGAGGTGGCTCGTCAAGCTATTGCTTGGTTGAAACAGCAGAAGCAGGGGCGGGTAACTTTTTTACCCTTGGATACAGTGAAGGGGGCAAGAAAGAGTGGTTTAATGCCCGTAGGAAAGGGGGTAATCGGGTGTCTTAGTGACTTGATTCATTATGAGGATAGGTATAAGGAGATTGGGGAATATCTGTTAGGGCGTACTTGGTTGGTAGAGAATTTAGCGATAGCTGTTGAAAAAGGTAAGGAAACAGGTTTCCGTTGGCGCTTAGTAACTTTAGACGGGGAAACGGTTAATCCGGGAGGTTCATTGACGGGAGGCAGTACTAAGGTTTATAACAGCAGTATTTTAGGCCGCAAGAGAAATATTGAAGATTTAGCGAAGAAAATCAAGGAAGTAGAAACTGTTTTTCTGCAAGGACAAAAAAAAGAAGCGGAATTAGAGGTTGCTGTACAAGATGCTCGTCAAGAATGGGAAGCCGTTAAGGAGAAGATTCAGGGATTACGTTTAAGGGAAGTAGAAGTAAGTAGTGTACTGGAGCGTTGGCGTGCTGATAAAGGGCGGCAGGAGTCGGAGATCGAAGGTTTGCAGTTAGAAATTAATGAAACGGGAAATGAAACGGAAAATTTGTTTAAAAATGTGGCAAGGTTGGAGCAGGGGAAGAAAGTTTTGGATCAGAAAACTATGGTCTGCTTAACAGAAATCGAAGAATTGCAGAAAAAAACAGAAAAAAGACAGTGGGAAAAACTGCAAAAGAATGAGGCTCTTACTCAGTTGCGGATTGAAGTCGCTACGGGGGAGGCAAAATTGGCTGCTTATAGGAAGGAAGAAAATTATTATCTGGTACGCGTGTCTCAGTTAGCACAATTAGAGCAGGAAAAGACTGAGGAAAAGGGAAAAATAGCAGAGAAACAAACAGAATTAACCCAAGCTTTTACGGCAGTAGAGGAAGGTATTGCCCAGTCGCTGCGTTTGTTGCAGGAAGGGGAAGGGCAATTGCGGGAAATGCACCAGGTTAAAACTAGTGTTCAGGAGCAGATTAGTGCTCTTGCCGAGGAAATAAAAAAATACACGTGTTTATTACGTGAAAAAGAAGAGAAAAGGCATCAATTAGAAGTGCAACAGTCTAAATTAGAGACAGCTTGGGAGGCGACAGAAAGACGCTTGCAAGAACAATATAATTTATCGGTAGAAGAAGCTCAGGCGAGAGGAAAGGTTTTGGAAAACCGACAAAAGTCTCTGGAGAAAATTACTTGGTTAAAGGTAGAAATAAATAAATTAGGTGAAGTAAATTTGGGGGCTATTGAGGAATATAGCCGGCTTAAGGAAAGATTGGATTTTTTGCAGATTCAGGTGCAAGATATGGCTGAGGCTAAAAAAAGATTAGAAGTTGTGATTAGCGAAATGGATCAGATTATGGCTCGTAAATTTAAAGAAACGTACGTTCAGGTAAACCAAGCGTTTAGAGAGGTTTTTGTGCAGCTTTTTGGCGGAGGCAGGGCCGAATTGGTGTTGTGTGAACCTGATTACCTTTTGGAAACGGGCGTGGAGATTATTGTTCAGCCACCGGGTAAGAAAACACAAAATCTTTCTTTGCTCTCCGGCGGAGAAAGAGCTTTAACGGCGATTGCTCTGTTAATGGCGATGCTTAAAGTAAGGCCAAGCCCTTTTTGTGTTCTTGATGAAATTGAATCTAATCTTGATGAAGCTAATGTGCAGCGTTTTGCTGATTTGTTGAGCGATTTTGCTAAAGAAACGCAATTTATCGTTATTTCTCATCGTAAAGGGACGATGGAGGCAGCTCATGTTTTATATGGAGTGACGATGGAGGAAACCGGTGTTTCACGTCTTGTTTCTGTAAAGTTAGAGGATGTTGAAAAAGAAGCTAGTTAGGGGATTGAGGAGATAGTGATGGGTCTTTTTGAATCTTTTTTTAAAAAAGTAACAGCAGTAGTTACAGGTAGGGGTTCGCTTGATGAAGAACTTTTTGAAGAATTGGAAGAAGCTTTGATTTTGGCTGATGTTGGTGTCGAAACTGCAATCCAATTAGTAGAGGCTGTACGGAGGAGAACTAGGGAAGAAAAGTTAAGTACAGCAGAGGAATTGCAGGAAGTACTGAGAGAAGAGATTGTGGCGATCTTAAAAGAGGGACAGCATCGTTTGTTTTTGGAAAAAGGCAGGGTTACGCCTATTTTAGTGGTGGGTGTTAATGGGGTCGGGAAGACAACCTCCCTGGGTAAATTGGGTTATTGGTTGAAGAACAAAGGTTTTAAGGTTATGGTTGCCGCTGCCGATACTTTCCGCGCTGCCGCGATTGAGCAGTTAGAGGTTTGGTGTCAGCAGGCTGGTTTAGAGCTTATCCATCATCAAGAAGGCGCTGATCCCGCGGCAGTAGTTTATGATGCTCTGCAAGCGGCCAAGTCTCGCCAAATTGAGGTGCTTTTGATTGATACGGCAGGGCGCTTGCAAACTAAAACGAATCTGATGGAGGAATTAAAAAAGATCCGCCGGGTTATTGATAAGGAGATTCCTGAAGCTTCAGAAGAGGTTTTTTTGGTTTTAGATGCGACAACAGGACAAAATGCTCTTTCTCAAGCTAAGTTATTTTCTCAAGCAGTAGGTGTAACAGGCGTAATTTTAACAAAAATGGAGGGTACGGCTAAGGGCGGGGTTATTTTAGGGATACAGAATGAATATAAATTGCCTGTCAAATTTATTGGTGTTGGTGAGAAAATAGACAGTTTAAAGGAGTTTGACGCGGAGACTTTTAGTCAAGGACTAATTTAAAATAAAAGGAGGAAGAAAATTATGTTCAACGCGAAGCTTGCTGTTATTGGAGGCACAGGTATTTATCAGGCTGAGATGTTAGAAAATGTTAAAAAAGTAGATATGGAAACACGGTATGGAAAAGCTAATCTGCTTGTTGGTACTTGTCAAGGCCGGGAGGTTGTTTTTTTAACCCGTCATGGGAAAGGGCACTCGGTACCTCCTCATTTAATCAATTATCGGGCGAATATTCAGGCTTTAAAGAGTATCGGCGTCGAAAAGATTATTGCTACGGCAGCCGTAGGTTCATTGAATGAAGAAATGGCTCCGCGTGATTTTGTTTTGATTGATCAGTTCCTTGATTTTACGAAAACAAGAAAAAACACTTTTTTTGAAGGTAGATTCAGAGGTGTGGCGCATGTGGATGTGACTGAGCCCTATTGTCTAGGGATCCGGAAGTTCCTTTATGAGAAGGCGGAAGAGCTAGGCATAAAGGTACATCAGGGCGGTTGTTATGTTTGCACGGAAGGGCCGCGTTTTGAAACAACGGCGGAAATTAAAATGTTTAAACAATGGGGCGGCGATGTGGTTGGCATGACTAGTGTTCCCGAAGTCGTTTTAGCTCGTGAAGCCGGGATTTGTTATGCTACGGTATGTATGGTTACTAATTATGCGGCGGGGATATCTCCTCATCTGCTTACACATGCAGAAGTATTAGATGTTACGCAGCAAATGAATAAGAATATGTCGCGCCTGCTCATGTCTGCTTTGGCGGAAATTCCCTTAGAGAAGGAATGTGCATGTGCAGAAGGGGTTACGGGGACACCGTAAGACATAAAAAAATGTTATGCGTGCCCGTTTTGGTGCTTCGTCCAGAATAGACTAATACTTGGCTCAGGAAAAAGCAGACCACCCTCGACTGTACATCCTGTACATGCGAGGGTTGAGTCTAACGTCCTGTTAGCCTCTTTACTTTTTCCTCTTCGCCTTCGTGAAGTCTGATTAGCTGTACTCAGCAATAAAACGGTTCAAGCACAACATTTTTTTATTTAAGAGGTCGTTTCGCCTCGAATTTCGAGCTTCGAGAAAGGGGGAATGTTTTTGCAGCCGTTAAAATGGCAAGAGGAAAAATTAGTTTTGTTGGATCAGACTCTTTTGCCTTCACGCTTGGAATATTGTGCTTGTCAGGATTATC
>Ga0265294_10008474_pt1 | contig 12000 bp, 12 predicted proteins | sample MunlanPumphouse3_FD_192504 | JGI IMG/M metagenome (GOLD analysis project Ga0265294, IMG submission 192504) | Groundwater microbial communities from a municipal landfill in Southern Ontario, Canada - Pumphouse #3 | ecosystem: Environmental > Aquatic > Deep subsurface > Groundwater | place... | reverse complement strand
AAAAAGATTAAGCTCCATTTACCCTATCATAAAAAGTTTTGTGCTGATAATGCCGCCATGATCGCCCTCACTGCTCAATTTAGTTCTGAACAAAGTAAAAACACTAATGCACAGCTTATTGATCGTCAAGCAAATCTAAAAATCGGCACTTTTTGCCAAGCATGTTAAAATAAGCACAGTGCAAGAACTTATCTTGTTACCTCTACTCGCCAAATCTCAAGCCCATTATTTTGTGGGTTTTTTAAATAATCGTCAAAGAAATTTGATTATGCTTTTTGCTTTGCAAGGTCCCGACGCTCATTTTTTTGGGAAAGATCTACAGACTAAAATCAGCAATTGGCAATTTAACAGTGCTGAAAAAATACATGTGGCCTTGTTGGACTTAAATAAAGACTGTCGATTAAATAAATTGCAATTAAATTTTGCTCTTAGTTTGAGAGTTAACAAAAAAATAATTTTAGCTTGTCAAGGCGGCAGCATTTTACTGAAAAGAAATCAGCAAATTAAAGAATTATTAAAAAGTCAAAGTGAAATAAACATGCTTGTTGGCCAATACTTTGATGACGATCAATTTTTATTAATTGCTGGTAATCATCAATTGGGACAAGTTGTTTTAGAAAAAAGTCGCAGCCACACTTTAGAGTTAATTCTCGAACAAAAGCTTAATGATTATTTAAAAAATGACTTTAGTACTGCTTTATTACTCTGGCACTACCAAACTAAAGAAAAAGTAGCTTTAACGACAAAATTAATTAAATTCAAAAAATATTTAAGAAAAATTAAAAAAATTCCTAAAAAAATAAAAGAATTGTTTAAAAAAATTAGAAATCTTAGACAAGAGCAAAGGAAATATTACCAAAAGCTATTCTTATATCTAATCGCTAGCATTTTGCTTATTGCGACTGGCGTTTCAATTTGGCACTATAAAGAACAAAAAAATCTAGAAAGAGTAAATAATGAAATTGATACTTTAACTTTAAGCAACGAGGAGTTGACAACGCTGAGCAGCAGGCAACCTGTCTTAGCCAGAGAAAAAATCGAAGAAAGTCAGGAGAATCTAAAACAATTATTGACAGAAAATAATTCCTTGCTTGCTAAAAAAAGAATCGAAGAAAAGATTAATGAGTTGGAGTCGCAGGCAGAAAAATTGGCTAGTGAAAACAATCTCGATCAACTCTTAATTTATAGCAACTGGTACGATAATTATCCAAATTTTTTAGGCAAAAAAATGATTGACAGTCCCCAGGGGATTTTGCTGGCCAACAAACAAGGCAATCAGCTCTTGTTAATTAATAAAAATAATGATTTTGAACTATGGGAAGTTAATTCTACTGATTTTAGTATTGATGCTAGCAACACAGAAAAACTTAAAATTTTCGTTAAAAATCAGGGAATAAAATATTTAGATTGGCAAGAGAAAAACAGTCTTGAACTTAAAACTGAAGGAGATTCAGACCGAGATACTCAATTTCTAGAAAGTTACCAAAACTATCTTTATTTATTAAATCCCGAAAAACGTAACATTTATCGCTATACCCTGACTGATAAAAAGCTCAGTGAAGCCATTGGTTGGCTAATAGATAAACAAGAAATTAATTTTAATAAGATTAGTGATATGAGTATTGATGGTGATTTGTGGCTCAGTTTTAAAGACGGTAAAATTATGAAATTTAGTAGGGGTTATCGGGAAGACTTTGCACTAACGGGCCTTGAACAACTGCCCAATGATTCTCTGCTGATAGCTAGTCAAGTAAATTCAGAAAAGATTGTTTTCCTAGATAAAGCAAATAATCGGCTGATTGTCAGCACAAAAGAAGGTCAATTAATTAGTGAAATTAAGAGCAATGAATTAGCTGGCGTGAGCGATATAGCTTTATCTAGTGATGGCCAAAGCTGTTTTGCCCTAAGCGGCTCAGTAATTTATCAAATTCAAATTTAAAACTGTTACAATAAGCACATGTTGTTAATAAAAAACAAAAAAGCTTATTTTGACTATCAACTAGATAAAAAATATAAGGCAGGTATTGTTTTAACTGGAGCTGAAGTTAAAAGTCTGAGATTAAAACATGCTAGTTTAGCTGGCAGTTATATCAAAGCTTTAAACAAAGAAAGCAAAAAAGCAGAATTGTTTTTAATTAATGCTCAAATTAATCATTATCGTTTTGCTGGAAAAAACCAAGATTATGATCCAAAAAAAACTCGTAAATTATTACTAAGAAGAAAAGAAATCGCAGAATTAGTTATAGCTAGCGAGCAAAAGTCTTACAGCATCATTCCCCTAGCTTTTTTATTAGAACACAATCAAATCAAACTAGAATTAGCTTTAGCTAGAGGGAAAAAGAGTTTTGAAAAGAGAGAAAGTATTAAAAAAAGAGACTTAAATAGAGAGCTTAATAAGAAATTAAAACGCAGTCAGTTCAAAATTTGAAAACTTACCCTTGCTTGTCAGTTGAATTTGTCTTTTAATAGAAGACAACAATAATATAAAAAGGAATTTATGCCTAAAAGAGTTTTTTGGCCAGCTACCTTGGTGGTCATGGGTTTAATTTTTATGGCTTCAAACATGGGCCTTTTACCAATTGCATTTTGGAACCTCTGGCCAATAATTTTGCTGCTAGTCGGTTTGGGAGGACTCATCACTTCTGACCGAGAAGAATGGATTGTTGAGCCTAAGAGCGCGAAGAAAAAAAGCCAAAAAAAGAAAACTGCCCGTAAAAAATAACAGTTAAGGAAACTTCTAGTGAAAGCTCTTTATGAGTAAATCTTCTAATTTTTTTCAAATTGCTATTGACGGGCCTGTAGCTGCCGGTAAAGGCACAGTCTCTAGATTACTTGCTGAAAAATTAAACTTTCTATATGTTGACACCGGGGCTATGTATCGGGCTGCTGCTTTATTGGCTATGCAAAATAATCTAAGTTTTGATCAAGAAGATGAAATTGCCTCGCTAATAGCTAACAGTAAATTAGAAATGCGTAATCCCGAAGGAGATAAAGAGGCTGATGGTCGTTTAACTACCCTAATTTTGAATGGCGAGGATACATCATGGGCGATTCGCACCATCAGGTGTAGCGATGGTGCTTCAAAAGTTGCCACCCTAGCCAAAATTAGAAAAATTTTGGTTGAAAAACAAAAAAAAATTGCTGAAACACAAAATGTAGTTATGGAGGGACGAGATATTACTTTTAAAGTTCTCCCAGAGGCTGACTTAAAAATATTTCTGACTGCAGATTTAAAAATTAGAGCTCATCGTCGTCATTTACAATATTTGATTAAGGGTATTGATAAAACTTTGGAAGAAGTAATTGTAGAAGTTAAAGAAAGAGATGAGAGAGATATGAGTCGTCAAATTGATCCTCTTCATCCTACCGCTGATTCCTGGATCTTAGATTCTAGTCAATTAAGTATTGGAGAAGTTGTTGATTCAATTGTTGATAAAGTACAAACAATGATTGAAGAAAAAAATGGCATTCATGAAAAAAAATAAAACTAATAAACAACTAGCCTTTGATGTAAAAAAAGATATAGAAGAAATTGAAAAAAAATACCAAGCTAAACGCCGTCGTCGTAAAAAAGAAAAAAATGAACAGGAAGAATTAAGTCAGCAGTGGTTGGCACCTTTTTTATTAGTACTGACTTTGCTTATTGGTTACCTACTCTACACTTTTTATTAAATTGTTAAACTCAAAAAATTTGTCCACTCTGATGGCTAGCTGCTTCCAAAGCTCTCAACTCTTGTTCCTTAGCCAGATCAGTAAAATATTGATCGCTACAAGCTCTAGTTGGTTCAGTGCCAGCCACAAATATTTCTTCAACCACCTTAGGACAAGCACTACAAGGCAAAGTACCAGTACTGGCACAAATTTTAATTTTTAATAAATTACTAGGCATAGCAAAGCGATGAGGATTGAAATCATCTAAAAGTATTAAGAAAATTTTGTTCCAAATTGGGGAAGCTCCAGTAATACCAGAGGCCACATGACTCATCGGCGTGTTATCGTTATTGCCCACCCAAGTAGCAACTAAACGATCGGTAGTGTAACCAATTGTCCAATTATCTTTCATGCTATTAGTGGTGCCTGTTTTTACTGCCACTTCTTGCTTGGGAATATTTAATACTGAATATGAACCGAAAGCATTAGTTCTCGCTTGATTATCAGATAAAATATCTGAAATTGTATAGGCTACCCGAGGGCTTAATTTTAATGAGGTATAACAATTAGTATCATTTAAAGCACAGTTATTAGAATATAAAAGTTCACCTTGAGCGTCTCTTACTTCTAATAAAGCATTTGTTTGTACGGGATAACCTAAATTAGCAAAAGTGCTATAGAGTTCAGCCATATCTAACATTAAAACCTCCCCTGCTCCTAAAGTTAACGATAAGCCAAAACGAATCGGATCGTTCCAAGTGCTAATACCTAGTTTTTGACCCTGATTAATTAAATTTTGCACACCAAGTTCGGCAAGTAATTTAACTGCTGGCACATTGTAAGAAGAAGCTAGAGCCTCTCTTAACGTTACCTTGCCGCGAAAACGATTATCATAATTACGAGGCGTGTATGGACGACTACCAACAATTTGATAAGTAACACTAGTATCTTCAATTAAATCATTGGGCTTTTTACCCTGCTCAAAAGCCAGAGAATAAGTTAATGGCTTAATAGACGAACCTGGTTGTCGTGGTCTAAGCACTACATTAACCTGACCATCATGAGCAAAATCAAAATAATTAGCTCCACCCACCATAGCTAAAATTTCTCCAGTTTTCGGATTAGTAACTAGAGCTGCCCCATTAGTAATTTGTAAATTTTTTAGACGATTTATTTCATCACTAACAATTTTTTGCACTTCTTCTTGTAAATTTAAATCTAAAGTTGTCCTCACTTCCAAACCTCCCTTTGCCACTAAATTTTCACCATAAATATCAGCTAACAATTGTTTAACATACATAACAAAATGGGGAGCCTTAATATCAATTACATCTTCTCTAAATTGTAGTTTTTCCATCCTAGCTTCGTCAGCCTGCTCTTGAGCAATATATCCATCTTCAAGCATTCTTCTTAACACATCCGCCTGTCTATTTTGAGCCACTTCCGGATTAGGACCAAAAGGAGAATACAAACTCGGAGCCTGAGGTAAACCGGCTAATAAAGCACTTTCTGCCAAATTCAAATCTTTCGCTCTTTTGTTAAAGTATCGCCAGGCTGCTTCCTCAATTCCATAGGTTGAACCTCCATATGGCACAGTATTTAAATACATTTCCAAAATTTCATCTTTTTCATAAGCACCTTCCACAACCAAAGCCAACAATATTTCTCTTAATTTTCTTTGCAAGGTACGCTCATTGCTCAGTAAACGTTTTTTCACTAATTGTTGGGTGATGGTGGATCCGCCTTGAGTTTTATCGCTTGTGGCATTAGCAAATAATGCTCGCAAAATTCCTAAAGGAGAAAAGCCAAAATGCTGGTAAAAACTTTTGTCTTCAATGGCAATAGTAGCATTAATTAAATCTTCAGAAACAGATTTTAATGGAACCAGGGTTCTATTTTCATCTTCATAAATCCGATAAAGAACCTGGCCATTGCGATCTAAAATTTTAGTAGTTAAATTTTGTTGCTGAGTGCTGAGGTCATTAGCAGAAGGTAAATCCTTAAACACAAAGTCATAAATACCATAACTAAGTAATAAAAAAAGCAAAGAAAAAATTAATGAAGTAAATAGAGAAAAGTTAATTCGCCAACGCTTAATCTTCTTTAATTTGATTTGGAAATACGCAATTTCTTTTTTTTGAAAGAGGATTTTCTTTAAATTGCTAAATTTTAGAGGGCTAAAAAGAGAAAAAAATGCTTTGGATTTTTTTGGACGCCCAACTTTTTTCAAACCCAGAAATTTTAGAATTTTATGTTCAAAAGATTTTTTGTTTTTTCGAAATCTCTTTTTAAACCTCGTAAAATTTTCTTGTTGAGTTTGGCAAAAGCGTTTGAATCTTTCGCTAAAACTTAATTTTGGTCGACCGCGTCCTTTTTTTATACCAAGAAATTTTGCTAAAACTAAGAATTGGTTTTTTATTTTTTTTTGCTTTTGTTTTATTTTCTTTTTATTTTTTTTAATTTTTACCAGAAGAGATCTTTGCCACTTAACGTAAAATGGCAATCTAGGTCGACCACGTTTTGATTTTTTTTGCTTGGGCTGATGATTTTTTTTACTTTTTTGATAATTTTTCTTGACTGCCATGCTGAAAAGCATTTTAACATATCAAGAAAGAAAATTTACCTTTAAATTGGACAAGCGCCCGACTCACATTTTAAATGTTCCATACTTATGTCTTCTAATAAAGTATCTTGATCTTCCTCACTAATTTCTTTTATCACTTCCATAAACTGACTAGTAGTAACAGCTTCCTCAGGTTGATATTCATAAGCAGTCACATCGATTTTGGGCATAACACTACAGGTCTTAATTTGTGGCTGATATTTACGAATCATGTTAGAAAATTTTCGATAAGACACTTTTTCTGGATCATATTTGAGTGTGTAAGAAATCTGATTGCCCTTATCTTCAGACAATGGCTTGCCATCTTCATTTACACCACGAATCCAATATTTTTCTAGTAACATCAGCCACTGATATTGCTCTTCTGGCTCAGCTTCACTAGCAGTTACTAATTTACCATTCATACCTAAACGACAAATCTCTGGTTGAGTTGGAAAACCAACCGCTATAGTACCCTGATAACTTTTTAATTCTTTGGTCGGATACCCTAATTTTTTATATTTCTTAACTAAAGGGTCATCGTCTCTAAATTGCACCCAGCGAATATATTCGCGCATAGCTGGTAAATGAGCTCCCTCAGACAAAGCGAACAATTTTGAAGTAGTCCCCGCTGGTTTAATAGTGGTGTTGGTGTGAGGAGTAGTCATTCCCAGTAGTTTGGAATATTTTTGGGCTTCATCTTCAACTGCGCGTTTAAAACGAGCCAAAGTTAACCAAAAATCTAAACTCTTTTCTTCGTCAATTAAATCATGAAAAGAGTAACTAAAAGCATTCCAAGCATATTCATGAATTCCTGTCATGCCCACTCCGATGCGATTAGTTCTATTCACCTCTCTGGTGTATAAACTATCCATATAGGTATTGACTCTAATTAGGGCTCTAGTTGCCACTCTAAAAGATTCTTCGGCACTATCTACATCTGGAGCGTAATAAGGCACTACATCAGCAATAACACAATAGCCACCTAACATATTAAGAGTAATCTCACCGCAAGGATTAGGAATTTGTGTGTAATATTTAGCACTAGCATATTTGGCAACTTCAGCCAACATTTTAATAGTCCGTTTCATTGGCTTAAACTTTTTGCTAGTAGCATATTTGCCATCTAAATAGCCATCAAAACCTTCATCGTTTTGCACTAATCTATGCTGATTAACAAAACCAGGTTCCCCAGTTCGATCAAAATATGAAGAGCGCATAACTAAATCTAAAACTTTTTGAGAATGTTTGCTATTTTGTTTCCAAAATTTGTCATCAACGGCCACACTATTATTAGCTGACCATAAAAAACCACCCTTTTTTATACTAATAAATTCAAAAATGTCAGGATCAGTCCAGGTTTTTACTGCAATTCTTGCTGCTCGCCTTGCTCCACCAACCAAAACACATTCTGATAAATAATGATCAACATACATGCTTTGCTTCCAAGGTTTAAGTCCAGCGCCTTTCACTGTAGCTACCCGCTGAATAGCTTTAATCAAGGGTCGAGGACCAGAAGCTGGTCGACCCTGCATCCCACCGATTGGAGATCCTTTAGCTCTTACTTTTGTAAAATCTAAAATTAATAATTCATCTTTATATTTACGTTCGAAAGTCATGACTTCAATTTTTTCTACAGCTTGAGCCCAACCCTCACGAGTATCTGGAATTTCAAACCAATGAGCTTTGCGATATTTATGACGAGCTTCCTTAACACTCTCGTCTTCTCCCCAAGCAAAATCGGGGTGTTGATCGTCTAAAACACAGCGGATCAATGGCATATAATCCCAATCAACAAGCATTAATGCGTCGTCATAGGCACGTCCCACACCAGACCCATTGAGTAATAAGTAAAACAATAAGAAACTTGAGGAAGCAGTACTACAATTAGTAAAAATTTCCATATTTCTTTCTGGCTGATCTGCATCACCATGTTGCAGGTGTCGACCACTCAAAAGCAAAGATGCATTAGACAGATGTTTTTTTAACAATTGATATTCTTTTTTACGATGATCCTCCCACTTCTTACCTTTGGGCAATAAAGATGAATTTCCCTCAGCAACCCTTTTAGCCACGTCTTGCCAAGTTTCTAATTCGCCATCAGTTTTAGTACGCAAAATAGTGCGTTTAGCCACTGCTTCACCCAAACCTTTAGCTAATTTTCTATTCTGAAATTTCATTTTCTTTCGGTAAGAGCTCATAATATTCCTTTTTATTCTTTAATCTTGGCAATTTCTTCTTCAAAGTCGGAGAGATCACCAAAATCTCGATAAACACTAGCAAATAATAAATATGAAAGAGGATCTAGTTTTTTTAATCGATTTAATACTAAATTACCAATTTCCCAACTTTTTACTTCCTGAGCATTTTTTTGACGAAGTTTGGACTCAACTTCTTCAATTAATAGTTCAATCTGCAACATCGTTATTGGCCTTTTCCAGGTAGATTTTAATAGACCACGTTTAATCTTTTCTCGATCGAAATTTTCTTTGGAGCCATCTTTTTTAATCACTTTTAAATCTACGCCCTCAACTCTTTCATAAGTAGTAAAACGTTTATCACAATCCTCACAAATTCGCCTCCTCCTGACCGCTTCACCATTTTCAGCTTCTCTTGAGTCAATGACGGCAGTATTTTTGCTTTTACAAAATGGGCAATACATCTTTAAATTTAAATCCAGCTATATCATACTTTTTACATATTCTACAATCGCTTGTGGTTGTTAAATAAAAATACCACAAAATGTTGTAGATTTAATTAGCCGGAATAAAAATATCTCACAGAAGCAAGCGCAATGTCAACTAGTAATTATTGGCTCAGCTGGGATCTCAATAAAACTGTTTCCGTATCTAAACTATTCAACACCGCTCGATCCGCCTCGGTAAAATTATCAAGATATTCAACCATAATTTCTTGCTGATAATCAACGAGCTCTAAAGCAAAAAATACTAAATGTTCAGCGCCTGAATCGTAAGCGCTATCTTCTTTTAGATTTTTAGCTTCCAACAAAGCCTGATTGAGATATTTTTGAGACTTGCTGAAAGTAGTAAGCGCTAAAGCGATTTCTTCTTTTTCTACTAAGCGAGTTGCATAAAATAAGCGTCGCTTGGCATAAGCAAGCAATAGATAAATCCGGCGCTCTTGATCTGCCATCTCCAAACGAAATCTATCAACAAGCATCAATAAAGGGTAAAGAGAATGATCTGGTAGTATTTCTTTTTGGACATAAAATTTACGATTTTTAAAATTACCAGAATTTAACATTCGTGATTGAGAAGAAATATTAAAAGAAGCAAACAAGATGAAAATTGATACAAAAAAGGCAGTCATAATTAAGAAGTATTTGAGAAATTTTGACATAAGTTTCTATTAGCAAAAAATGACAATTAAAAGTGTACAAGTAGAACCATGCCCCAGATTGCTTGTGTCATTAATAAAGTATAAGCGTTGCGCTGAACATAAAATAGTAAAGATTGGCCAAGAGCAAAGACAAATAAAAGTAAAGCATGTAGATAAATTGTTCCTAAATTAAAGCGTAAAAATAAATTGGGTAAATGAAAAATTAAAAATACTAAAGCTACTACAAATACTTTCTTCAATAAAGACCATTTTTTATAGCGATCTTCAATAACTAACATTACAAAACTAAAGAAAAATAGAGTCTCAAAAAATCCCGTGAGAACAGCTAGAAACATTTCCCACCAAAAATTCTCTGCTGCATAGAAAGCCAGTGGCTGAATCTGAGAAGGGTTTAATAAAGCTTTGGCAATAAGAGCAATAAAACCTAAAATTCCGCCTATAAGTAAACCAATCAGCAAACCCCTTTTTAATTTACTGAAAGAAAGACTTTCCATAGTGGCAGAAAAACCAGTAATAGTTAAATAAATTAAAACTGGAAAAGCAAAAAAAATCGCTTTACCCACAAGTTCATCAAAAAAAACTGAGAAAGAAGACAAAATTCTATATAAAAACCAAAAAATAAAAACTAAAACTAATATCGGCCAAAACAATTGATGTTTTTGTTTTTTACTTTGGCGTCGTTTGGTTCTAGTTATTTTTTTTGATGGCATCGAGTACAAGTTCTAAAGTTTCTTGTTGATTATGAGAATAAGTATCAACAACTAAATCGTATATGTCTGGATGCCAAAAATCAAGCTCTGTATCTGCTGAAATTTTACCCGTCTTGACTAACCACTCATCCCACTCTTCTTTATACATTTCTCGCCATCTGGATAAATTATCATGATAACGGGTCAAAGCATTCTGTTTAGCTTCCTCAATACTAATCTTGTCACGATTAACAATCCGGTCAATTCGTACTGCATCATCACTGCAAGTCATTAAAATTTTTAAGGTGGTAGGAATATTTTGAGCCATAAAACCAGAAAGCCATGATTCAATAATCCAACCTTCTTCATTACTAAGTTTTTCACGAATACCCATATCAACCTGGCGATCAAAATCATCACTATAAACTAAAGCACTGTGATGAGCCCTAGAATTTGCGTCAAACAAACCTTTTTCTGCTGCATAGGCACGCATAAACTCTCCACCAGAAAAAGCGGTAAAACCAGCGTATTTGAGTTCTTCACTCAACATTTTTAGCAAAGTGGTTGATCCACAGCCGGGCAGACCAGAAATGGTAATATTTTTATAATAAATATCTTTGATAGACATATTAATTTTCATTTGTTTTTTCCTCATAGCGTTTTTTCATTAACTTGATAGTTGCTTCCATCACATCTTGCATTTTATTAAGACAGCCCGTTGCCTCATCAAAGCTTAGTGCTTTTCCGCCATCAGGAAAAAAATGAAAAACGTGATTTCGGCATTGCAGCCAAGTTTGCCAAATCTCCTGAGCTAATTCTTCATTTAACATACGAGTAAGATCATCATAAAGCCACCACTTATCACGCTGCTTAAGACTGACATCAGGATTAAGAGCTCGACCAATGCGAAAACGACGACCATAGTAAACTTTATGACTAATTAGGTTAAGATCGAGTAAAACTTTCTTTAAAAAACCTTCATAAGCTTTGGCCATTGGAAAAACAATGAAGGAAAAATCTTCAATGTGTTTTTTATCTACAAACTGCTGACTTAAATAATAACTAGTTTTTATCAAATTCTCCTGGCTAGGATCTAAATATTTTAAGAAGGGAGATTCTAAATCAAATTGCATAAATAAATTCGTATTACAGAAAAATACATATCGATTATAATTGAAACACAAGAAAAAATCCAAGACCTATGTTTAAAGAAAAAAAATTCTCTAGTAAGAAGAAAAAGGAAAACGCCATCCAAAGCCACTTAAAATTTTGGCAAAAGAAAAATTGGCAAATTTCTCTCATTGCTTTACTTGTTTTATTCATAAGTATATTAATTTATTTAATTCAAGAATTGCCTTCTCCAAAAAACTTAAGTTCTTTAGAGCACTATGCTGTTAGTACCCAAATTTTTGACAGAAATGGTCAATTACTTTATGAAGTTTATGGGGACGAGAATCGCACTCCAATTGAAATTGAAAGTTTACCTGAATATTTGCTGCAAGCCACGATAGCTATTGAAGACAAAAATTTTCATCGCCATCATGGTTTAGATTTACGAGGTTTATTAAGAGCTACTATTAATAATTTAACTGGCGGCAACACTCAAGGAGGCTCGACTATTACTCAGCAACTGGTAAAAAATGCTTTATTAAGTAAAGAAAGAACGCTTAATCGAAAAATTAAAGAAGCAGTTTTATC
>Ga0265294_10008472_pt1 | contig 12001 bp, 10 predicted proteins | sample MunlanPumphouse3_FD_192504 | JGI IMG/M metagenome (GOLD analysis project Ga0265294, IMG submission 192504) | Groundwater microbial communities from a municipal landfill in Southern Ontario, Canada - Pumphouse #3 | ecosystem: Environmental > Aquatic > Deep subsurface > Groundwater | place... | reverse complement strand
TGGGATCAGTTTCATAAATACATACCTAACCGTAATTTTTTCTATCTAACTGGGTTAATGCGAGAAAATTTTGTTTTGTTTTTAGCAAAAGATGATAGTCAAATTCATGAGTATATTTTCATTGAAGAAGCTAGTGATTATGCTAATAAATGGTTGGGAAAAAGACTTACAAAACAAGAGGTGTCTGAAATCTCTGGAATTGATATTAATAATATTTTATATGTTCAAGAATTTCGTAATTTCATTGCTAGTAGAGTCTTAACTGATTCTCGTGCAAGTTTATTATCAAAAGTTCCTGAGAATCTATACTTAGACATGTTTAGATATAGAAAGATGAAAAAACCTGTAAGTTTTAATTTTTTCAGTGAAATCATTGATAATTATCCTGAATTGTATATTAAAGATTTAGGTGGATTAATATCTGATATGAGAAGAATTAAAACAAAGGCTGAAGTGTTGGAAATCCAAAAAGCGATTGACTATACCCAAAAAGGAATAGAAGCAATTTGGAAGAATGCAAAGCCAGGAATAAATGAAGCTCAACTAGAGGCTCTATTCGAGTATACTATTAAAGTTGAAGGATCAAAAGGTGTTTCTTTTGATACAATCGTTGCTAGTGGTAAAAATGGAACTGTTTTGCATTATGTAGAAAATGACCAAAAAATTGAAGACAACAGTTTGGTATTGCTTGATTTAGGGGCATTATCCAATCTTTATGCCGGAGACATATCTAGAACTTTTCCAGTTAATGGTAAGTTTACAGAAAGACAAAGTGAGTTCTATCAAATGGTTTTAGATGTCAATAAAAAAACAATAGAAATGATTAAGCCAGGAGTATACGTTAGAGAACTTAATGATTTCGCTAGAGATATGTTAGCTGAAGGAATGATTAGACTAGGAAAAATTAAAGAAAAATCTGAGATTAGTAAGTATTATTATCATAACGTAAGTCATTATTTAGGATTAGATGTCCATGATGTTGGAACTTACTCACAACCACTAAGTCCTGGAGCTGTTATAACTGTAGAACCTGGAATCTATATTGAAGAAGAGGCTATAGGTATTAGAATCGAAGATGATGTGTTGGTTACATCTAAAGGACATGAAAATTTAAGTAAAAATATTATAAAAGAGATTAAAGATATTGAAGATTTTATGAAATAAGATAAGAGGCATTATGAGTTATGTAGAAGGAAATATTCAAAGATATTTATTCTATACCGAAGATACTTCATATTCTGTCATAAAACTAAAGATTAGTGACACTGATGATGAAGATATCAGCAATTTCGAACCCACAATTATTGTTTGTGGGTTTTTTCCTAAATTAGAACATAGTGTTAATTATCGTTTTTATGGAGAAGTTAGTGATCATCCTAAATATGGCTTACAGTATAATGCTAGGCGATTCGAAAGAATGGTTGACAATACGTATGATGGTTTATTAGATTATTTATCAAGTGATCTTTTTAAAGGTGTTGGAAAAAAGACTGCGGAGAGGATAATTGAAACCTTAGGCTTATCTGCTTTAGACTTAATCGCAGAAGATAAACATGTTTTGGATAAAGTTCCTAAGATTAGCAAAAAGTTAAGAGATTCAATTTTTCAAGAAGTTGTTGATAATAAAGAAATGGAAAATACACTTGTTTGGCTTTATAGTTTTGACATATCCCCTAAGATGGCTATGAGAATCTACTCTTTTTATGGTTCAAAGACAATCAATACTATTAAAGAAAATCCATATATTTTGATGGAACATATTGAGGGAATCGGATTTAAAAGAGCTGATGAAATAGGTTTAAAAATAGGTTTTCAATATGATTCTCCTTTAAGAGTTTCAGCTGTAATTTATTATTTGTTGACAGAGTTTATGAATAAATATGGAGATACATATTTAGAAAAAGAAAAGTTAGTTGACTATACTTTGACTTATTTGAATTCACATCCTGATTATAATTGTTCAAGAGATCTAGTTGAAAATCAGTTAGTTGTTCTAATAAGTTCTAATAAAGTTATCGATTTGGATGATAAATTAGCTTTGTCCTATTTATATAATAGTGAAGAGTACTTAGCGAAAAAGGTCTTATCTATTAACGAGAATAACAATGAGATTATTTCTAAGGAAGATTTTTATAATTTGTTATCTGATTTCAATGATTTTTCAGATATAAGCTATACTAAAGCCCAAATAAAGGCGATTTACACAGCCTTAAATAATAGTTTTTCCATTATCACTGGAGGACCAGGAACTGGAAAAACTACTGTTATTAAAGGCATAATTGAAATATATAAACTATTAAGAAATAACAAATTGGATTTAGAAAAGATTAAATTAGCTGCGCCAACTGGAAAGGCGGCTAAACGCCTTTCTGAAGCTACAAATCTAAAAGCTTCAACAATACATAAACTTTTAGGTTTTGATTTTGAAGGTACTTTTAAGTTTGATGATTATAACGAACTAGATGCAGAGCTTCTAATTATCGATGAAGCTTCAATGTTAGATACAGTTTTAGCTAAAAAGCTTTTTCAGGCTGTAAATATAAATACTAAGGTAATAATGGTAGGTGATTCAAACCAATTGCCTTCAGTTGGACCTGGAGATGTTCTTAACAATCTGATTAGTTCTACATTATTTAATGTCGTTGAGTTAGACGTAATCCATCGTCAGGCAAGTGATTCTCATATTATTTCTTTAGCTTATGATATATTAAATAAAAACATCGATGAGAATTTTTTTAGGAATTACGATGATAAACAGTTTGTTAATGCTAATGATCAAAATATTAGCTATCGAGTTTTAGAAAGAATTAAACTTCTAGTTGATAATGGATATGATTTATTAAATGATATCCAAGTATTAATACCAGTCTATAAGGGTATAAATGGAATTGATAGGATGAACTCATTGATACAATCTACTTTTAATAGTTTGAATAAAGATATCTCTGTAAAATTTAATGATAAAGAGTTTTGGTATAATGATAAAGTTATGCAATTAGTTAATCAACCAGAAGATAATATTATGAACGGAGATCAAGGTATAGTAATCGGGATTACTCCAAATGATGAACTGATAGTTGATTTTTCTGAGAATATTGTTAAGTATAGTAGAAAAGATTTAGAGAATTTAACTTTAGCATATGCGGTTTCTATTCATAAATCTCAAGGTTCAGAGTTTAAAGCTGTTATTTTACCTTTAACAAAAGCTTATAATATTATGTTGAAGAGAAAACTCCTATATACTGCTGTCACTAGAGCGAAAGAGAACTTGATTTTGATAGGTGATTTTGAAGCTTATAAACGAGGTGTATTAGGTTTGGATAGAAAAAGAAATACTTTGCTAAACCAACTTTTAAATCAATCTTTAAAACCTATTAAAAGTGATGATGTAAAAATTTCAGATTTCTTGTAATCTATTTGCAAAAAGATAATGAATATTGTATAATATTTTTGTATAAATCGAGGACGAAGACTAGTAATTAATTTTTTATAAAGAATAGAGAGTTTAGATTAGGTGGAACTAAACATAAATTATTGATGAAGCTCCTTCTGAGTGGTGTTAAAAACACCCGTTGCTCGCGTTAAGAGTTTAAGTGCTAACTAGATGTTAGAATTAAGGTGGTACCGCGATTAATCGTCCTTTTACAAGGGGCGATTTTCTTTTTTTGATGATTTTTGATGAGGTGATATTTGTGAGATATATGACAGGAAATGAAATTAGAAAAACATGGTTAAATTTTTTTAAAGATAAGGGTCATTCAGTTGAAGAAGGGGCGTCTTTGATACCAAACAATGATCCTACTTTATTATGGATGAATTCAGGAGTGGCGGCTTTGAAGAAGTATTTTGATGGACGCGTTGTTCCTAAAAACCCAAGAATTGTAAACGTTCAAAAATGTATTAGAACTAATGATATTGAAAATGTAGGAAATACAGCTAGACATCACACGTTTTTTGAGATGATGGGTAATTTTTCAATAGGTGATTATTTTAGAGAAGAAGCTATTGAGTATGGTTTTGAGCTTTTAACAGATGAAAAATATTTTGGTTTTCCTATTGAAAAACTATATTTTACTTATTATCCAACTGATTTAGACACAAAAGAGAGATGGTTAAAATTAGGGGTTGAAGAAGAACATTTAATTCCTAGTGAAGGTAATTTTTGGGAAATTGGTTCAGGTCCTTGTGGACCATGTACAGAAATCTTTTTTGATAGAGGTGAAAGCTTTGGTGATTTCACAACTGAATCAATAAAAAAAGATATCGAAAATGACAGATATGTAGAGTTGTGGAATATAGTTTTATCTCAATATAATGCAATTGATGGATTGAGTAGAGAAAACTATCCAGAACTTCCTTCAAAAAACATCGATACTGGAGCGGGATTAGAAAGATTCGCGTCAGTTATTCAAGGAGCTAAAACTAATTTTGAAACTGATTTATTTATGCCGATTATCAATGAGATTTCTAAGGTAGCTAATGTTCCTTATGAAGGACAAAAAGCTTTTAAAGTAATCGCCGATCATATTCGAACTGTCACTATGGCTATTAGTGATGGAGCCATGTTAAGTAACGAAGGTAGAGGATATGTATTGAGAAGATTATTAAGAAGGGCTGTAAAATATGGTAAACAATTAAAAATTGATAAACCTTTCTTAGTTTCTTTGATAGATACAGCTGCCTCAATACTATTACCTTTTTATCCTTATATTGAAGATAAGTTGCCAATTGTTAAGAAAATCGTTGAGACTGAAGAAAATAAATTCTTAGAAACTCTTTTATCAGGTGAAAAGAAATTATCGGAAATTATATCTATAAGTGAAAAGATAATAAGTGGGAAAGATGCTTTCTTATTATATGATACTTATGGTTTCCCATTAGAACTTACCGCTGAATATGCTTTAGAACAAGGTTATGAAGTAGATATTAAAGGGTTTAAATTAGAAATGGATAAACAAAAAGAAAGAGCTAGAAATGCAAGAAGTGAAGCTGATTCTATGATGGGACAAAATGAAGAGTATCTGAGTTTTGTTTTAGAATCAGAGTTTGTAGGTTACGAAACTTTAGAGATTGAAGCTAAAATCATTAAGGTTTTCCCTGAAGGATTGGTTTTAGATAAGACGCCTTTCTACGCAACTTCTGGTGGTCAATTGGCTGATCATGGATTAATTTATAATGATAGTATAAGTTTGAAAATAATTGATGTTGAAAAGCTTCCTAACGGACAGTTTCTTCATAAAACTAGTGAAGAACTATCTACTATTTATGAGGGTATGGTAGTTAAGGCTGAGGTTGATAAAACCAGAAGAAAATTGACTGAATATCATCATTCTGCTACACATTTATTATTTAAGGTTTTAAGAGATGTTCTCGGTAACCATGTTTCCCAACAAGGATCTCAGGTAAGTTTTGATGGATTAAGATTTGATTTTAATCATTATGAAAACATTGAAGATGAAGTCATTTTAACAATTGAAGAAAAAGTTAATGATATGATTAAGGATTCTTATAAGTCATCAACTAGAATTATGAAAGTAGAAGAAGCGAAACAATTAGGAGCTATAGCTGAGTTTGGTGAAAAATACGGGGATAAAGTTAGAACAATTGATTTGAAGTATACTTTAGATTTATGCGGTGGAACACATGTAAAAGATCTCAGCGATATTGGTAAGTTTGCGATTAAGTCAGTCTCATCAATTGGATCAGGGATTTTTAGAATAGAAGCTGTCGCAAATAAGATGGTTGATACTTTAGCAGATTCGTTAGTAGGGTTAAATCAAGATATTGATAATTTAGTAAATAAGGCTAATAAGATATTGCTTGAAGCTAAAAAAGCAAATATAGAATTAGATTTTAATTTCAAAAAGAACTCTGTTTCTTTAGGTAGTTATCAAGATGTTATTGATAAACGAAATGAATTGCACGAGGCTCAATTAGCTGTTAAAGAATTAGAAAAAACCTTTAATCGCTTAAAGGAAACAAAAGCTTTGGAATCTGTGAATGATTTAAGTGATTTTACATATGGTAATAAAGTTATTGCTAAGTTAGAGAATGTTAACGGGTCAGCATTAAAGCAATTGGCTGATGATTATTTAGCTAATAATGATTTGGATTTTATTTTCTTAGCTTCTGTTATTGAAGAAAAAATCGTTTTTGTCGCTAAAAGTAACATTAAACAAATCAATGCAGGACAAGTAGTTAAAAACGCTGCACAAATATGTGGCGGAAATGGTGGAGGAAGGCCAGATTTTGCACAAGCTGGTGGAAAAGATTTAGAGAAACTAGATGAAGCCATTAATTACGTTAAGGATTTAATTCTATGAAAATAGTAGGCTTAGATTTAGGATCTAAAACATTAGGTATCGCAATTTCTGATCCTTCAAATATTATTGCGAACAAACTAGAAACAATAACTTTTACAAATAATGATTTTGAGTATGCAATCGAAAGATTATTTGCTATACTTAAAGATGAAGATATTGAATGCTTCGTATTGGGGCTTCCTAAGAATATGGATGGCAGTTTAGGATTCCAAGCTCAAGTATCAATAGACTTTAAAGAGATGTTAATTAAGAAGTTTGAAAAAGATTTTATTCTTTGGGATGAAAGATTAACTTCAAAAATGGCGGAATCAATGATGATATCAGCCAATCTTACTAGAAAGAAAAGAAAAACAAAGGTTGACTTTGTAGCTGCCACAATTATATTACAAAGCTATTTAGATAGCAGAAAGAGAGTATGAAAATGCAAGAATTTGATGATACTTTAATTATTACCGATGAGTTAGGAAATGAGTTAGAAGCAGTTATTATTATGACTTTTGATTCTGAAGAATTTGGAAAATCTTATTTGGTTTATCAATTGAAAGATGATGAAACAGGAGAATATTTCGCAGCCAGCTTTAATCCTGAAGATGGAGAAGAAGGAAATCTTGTTCCAATTGAAACAGATGAAGAATGGGACTTTGTTGAAGAAGTTCTTGAAAGTTTCTTAGAAGAAGAGGAAGAAAAATTAGAAGAAAATGAATAGTTATCTTTCTTCGCTTAATCAAAAAAGTAAACCTGAGATAATCCAAAAAATTTTAAGTCAGGCTAAAGAATTAAAAACACCGATTATTAGTGAAGAAGGCATCAATTTATTGATTCAATTAATTCAAATATCCAAAGCTAAAAGTGTTTTAGAAATTGGATCGGCTATAGGGTATAGCGCCATAATGATGGCGCTAAACTCTCAAGCGGTGATTACAACTATTGAGAAAGACTTAAATACTTATAATATTGCTAGAGCTAATGTTGAATCAGCTTTTTTGTCGTCTCGTGTTAATGTTATTCATGGTGACGCTTTAGAGGTTGATTTAATGATGAAGTTTGATTTGATTTTTATTGATGCAGCTAAAGGTCAATACTATAAGTTTTTGGAAAAGTTTAAGCATAACTTAGTTTCACAGGGTATCGTTGTATGCGATAATTTATTATTTCATGGAATGGTAGAGAATAAAGATGATATTGAGTCAAAAAGATTAAGAAGCCTTGTTAAGAAGATTTCTGATTTTAATAAAATAATCAGTACTCATCCTGATTTTGATACTTATATATATGAGATTGGTGACGGAATGTCGATATCGATTAAGAAAGGTGATTTGTAATCTTGAGAATTGTTGCTAAATTAAAAACAGTAGAAGAAATAGAAAAATTAATCGACCTTGGGGTTGATGTTTTGTCTGTTGATACACCTTTAGCAGTAAGAGGAATAAATAAAGATTTATATGATGAACTTGATAAGATTGTCAAATATAATAAGCCTGTATATTTGTTTTTAAATAAGATGATTCATGAAGATGATATCGACTTAGTGAGATCTATATTACAAGATGCAAAAGAAAAAGGTGTTTCCGGTATAGTTGTTGGTGATATAACCGTTATGATAATCGCAAGAGAGTATGAGATGCAGGATAGAGTTATTTATCAACCTGGCACAATGAATACTAATAGTTTTGACAGTGATTATTTTTTCATGAATAGTATTAAAGGAATCACAATTTCTAAAGAGATTACATTAGAAGAAATTAAGAAAATATTAGAAAATAAGAAAACCGAGTTTTCTTTGGTTGGACATGGCTTTTTAGATATGTTTTATTCAAAAAGAAAGTTGTTAAGTAATTACTTTGTTTATAAAAATATAGTTCATGAAAATATAGTTAATAATCAAGGATTTAGACTAAAAGAAGAAATGAGAAAAGAAAGTTTTTATCCGATTTTAGAAGATGAATTTGGTACACATATTTTTAGAGATAAAGCTTTAGAGTCGTTTTCAGAAATTAAAGAACTAGAAGGAAAATTAGATGATTTTTTTGTTGAGAGAATTTTCCTTGATGATGAAGAATATTATGAAAGTATAAAAGCGTATAAAAATGAAGAGTTTATCCCGGAATTTCTTCGTAAATATAAAGATAAATATAACAAGGGTTTCTTTTATCAGTATACAGAGAAACTAAAAGGTGATTTAAATGAGAGCTGAGTTATTAGCTCCAGCAGGCAATCTTGAGAAAGCTAAGATTGCTTTGCTTTATGGAGCTGATGCTGTTTATATCGGGGGTAAACAGTTTTCGCTTAGAGCTAGAGCTTCTAATTTTGATCATAGTATGATAGAAGAGTTAGTTGAATTTGCTCATGGTTTAAATAAAAAAGTATATATAACTATGAATATTGTTTTTCATGATGATGATATTTATGGTTTAGAAGAGTATTTAGTCTATTTAGATAGAATTAAAATAGATGCGATAATTTGTTCTTCGATGATTGTTTTAGAAAAAGCTAAGGAGTTAACAAATTTAGAGGTGCATTTGTCTACTCAATTTTCATTAACAAACTCATTTTTAGCTAATTACTTCTACTTTGAAGGAGTAAAAAGAGTTGTTCTTGCTAGAGAGTTAACGATAGATGAAATAAGAAAAGTACAAGAAAAATCCAAAGCTGATTTAGAAGTATTTATTCATGGCGGGATGTGTGTTTCATATTCTGGCCGTTGTACGCTTTCTAATTATACTGTTTTAAGAGATGCTAATAGAGGTGGGTGTGCTCATACGTGCAGGTGGCTTTATGAGTTATATGAAGATGGTGAATTATTATCGGATGAACATGATTTTCAAATGTCTTCAAAGGATTTAGAAGCATTAGGATTTTTAAAGGATTTATTAGATATTGGTGTTTGTTCTCTAAAAATTGAAGGAAGAATGAAGTCAATACATTATATAGCCACTGTTGTCAGTGCTTATAGAATGTTTATTGATGATTATTATAAAGGTACTTTAAGAGATTTAGACATCTATCGCAACGAGATTAAAAAAGCGGAAAATAGACAAACTTCTTTTGGTTTTTTTGGAGGAGATACAACTATTGATCAGCAATTATATAATCAGAGAAGTGAAGTGCCGACAAAAGAGTTTGTTGGGATAGTTAAGGCTTATGATCAAGATAATAAAATTCTATTGTTAGAGCAAAGAAATTACTTTAGCCCAGGAGATGTCTTAGAGGTTTTTACACCTAATAAAGATATAATTCAGTTTAAGGTTGAAAAATTGTATGATGAAAATATGTTAGAGTTAGATGCAGCTAGACATCCTTTACAGTTGATAAAAATTAAACTCCGAGTATCTGTACCGGTTAATTCAATGATAAGGAAGGTAATTTAATGGATAAACCAATTATAATAGCGGTAGCTGGAGGATCATCTTCTGGAAAAACTACAGTAGTTAATAAAATATTAAAGAATTTTGTTTCTGAAAAAGTTGAAGTTATCCGTCATGATGATTATTATAAAGATCAAAGTGAGATTAGTATAGACGAAAGAAGAAAAATCAATTATGATCATCCTTTCTCACTAGATAATGATTTATTTTATGAGGACTTAAAGAAACTAATCAGCGGTAAATCAATTGAGAAGCCAATATATGATTTTGTTGAACTAAATCGTTCAAAGAAAAAAGAACTAATTCATCCAGCAGAAATTATTATACTAGAAGGTATATTGATATTAGAGGATGAAAGAATAAGAAGTTTAGCGGATATAAAAATTTATGTTGAAGCTGATGAGGATGTTAGATTAATAAGAAGAATTAGAAGAGATACAAAAGAACGAGGAAGAAGTTTGGAACAGATATTAACACAGTATTTAGAAACGGTTAAACCGATGCATTATGCATTCGTTAAGCCAAGTAAAAGATATGCAGATATAATAATACCTAATGATTATTCTCATGATGTGGCCGTAGATTTAATCAATGCTAAAATTATTACTATCTTAAAAAAATAAATTATGCTATAATTATAACGTTATAAAGGAGAAAGAAATGGAAAATACTTATAAATTGACAGAAGCCGGATATGAACAATTAAAGGCGGAGTTGGAAGAATTAAAAGGTGAAAAAAGAATTGCAAATCTTCAAGAGTTGAAAGAAGCTAGAGCACAAGGGGATTTATCTGAAAACGCTGATTATGATGCGGCTAGAGATGAACAAGCTAGAATTGAAGCTAGAATAAAAGAAATTGAAAATGTCTTGAAGAATTCAGAAATAATTAGAGAAAACAGTCGTTCTAAAGTTATTGGAATGGGTAAAACAGTTGTTGTTAAGTTTTTACATAATAATTTTGAAACAGAGTTTGCGATTGTTGGTAGATTAGAAGCTAATCCTATGAAGAAACGTGTATCTAACGAATCACCATTAGGGAAAGCTTTAATAGGTTCTAAAAAGGGTAAAATAGTTAGTTACAAATCTGAAACTGGCCAAGAAATTAATGTTGAGGTAATTGACGTTAAATAATTTTTAAGAGAAAGAATTTTTCTCTTTTTAACTGGGAGTTGAAAATATGATTGGTATTATAGGTGCTATTGATCATGAGTTGAATTTTTTCTTTCAACATATGATTATCGCAAAAACTGAAATCATCGCAGATAAAACTTTTTATGTGGGAAAAATAAATAACCACAATGTGGTTATTGTGAAGTCCGGAATTGGTAAAGTTAATGCGGCGATTACAGCTACTATTTTAATACAATGTTTTAAAGTTAGATTAATTATCAATACTGGTGTTGCAGGTGGATTATCCCCTATCGAAATTGGAGAAATTGTAATAGCTGAAGGAATAAGTTACTTTGATGTATCTTTGACAGAAATAGATGATGTTCCATATGGACAAATGGGACAAGATCCTTTGATTATAAAACCAGATAGTAGATATCTTCAAAAAGCAAAAGTAGTATTTGATAGATTAGGTTATAAGTATTCGGTTGGAAATTTAGTTTCTGGCGATAAGTTTGTAACAAAAATAAGAGATATTCAAAAGATTAGTAAGCAGGTTAAAAATATTTTGGGTGTTGAAATGGAAGGAATGGCTATTGGCATTACAGCTTTTAAGTTTGATGTTCCGTTTTTATCGATTAGAGGTATTTCCGATATTATCGATACTTTAGATCAACCTAAAAAGTACCGTGATGTTGTTAAAGAGGTCGCTCTAAAAACATCTGAATTTGTTGTTTCTTTTCTTGAGGTAGTTGATGAATAAAATTATACTTGATAATAAATTATTTTATTATCAAGTTTTTTTCAAAAATAATAAAAATATGTATTTACGTGTTAGTGAAAATGTTATAACTATAACAGCTCCTAAGAAATATAGTAAAGCTAATTTTGAGAGTTTTATTATAAAGCATCAAAGATTCATCTTAAAGACAAGAGTTATACCTGAAAACAGTTTATATAATCAAGATAAAATGTTGATTTGGGGAAGAGAATATAATGTTATAAAATTTGATGGTAAAGAGCTCAAAATAGAGGATAACACTGTTTATTTTCCCGAGTGTTTTGATGAAAAAAATATTGAAGATTTTTACCGTAAACAAACAATAAAGTTAGCGATATCTATGATTGATGAAGAGTTAGTTTATATTATAAAAGATATCGATTTATCTAATCTTATTGTTAAAGCGCAATTGATGAGATCGA
>Ga0265294_10008471_pt1 | contig 12004 bp, 10 predicted proteins | sample MunlanPumphouse3_FD_192504 | JGI IMG/M metagenome (GOLD analysis project Ga0265294, IMG submission 192504) | Groundwater microbial communities from a municipal landfill in Southern Ontario, Canada - Pumphouse #3 | ecosystem: Environmental > Aquatic > Deep subsurface > Groundwater | place... | reverse complement strand
AATACGCCGATTAAAAGCGCAAATGAAAAATCATGAATAACCTCGCCGCCAAAGAAAAACAGCGATGCTGATGCCAGTAAAACGGTCAGCGATGTTACAATTGTACGCGATAGAACCTCGTTTATGCTCCGGTTGAATACATTGTGGAGAGCCTCTTTCATGTTTTTGTGCATATTTTCGCGGATGCGGTCGAAGACTACCACCGTATCAGTGAGGGAATAGCCGGCAATGGTCAGTACGGCGGTAATGAACATCAGGTTGATTTCCTTGTCCAATATAAAAAAAACAGCAAACATGGCAAGGCAGTCATGCATTGTGGCCAACGTAGCGCCGATGCCGAACTTTAAGTCAAAGCGCCAGGCAATATAAATGATGATCCCAAGTAATGAGATGGCCACGGCGACCAGTGTATCTTTACGCAGTTTGTCACCAATAGAGGGACCAATCTCGGTAGAGCTCTCCACAGTGAAGGTGTTATCGGTAAATTCCTTTTTAAAGGCGGTTTGAACGGCATCGGCAGCCTTCCCCAAAGCCAGGGAGGTGTTCCTGTCAATTTTTATCAGCAGCTTGTTGCCGTCCGCGATCTCCTGTAGATCAGCCTTGGCAATGCCATTTTTATGGAGTGCGGTTCGAGCTTTCGCAATGGGCAGCGGCTTGGTGAACTTAAGCTGCATGGAGGTGCCGCCGGAGAAGTCGATACCCATATTTGCGGTGCCGCGAGCGATCTGAATAATGCCTATTAAGCCGGCAATGGATATAATTATCGATATTGCAAAGGCGATATTGCGCTTACCGATGAAATCGATGTTGGTCTTGCCAAGCAATTCCATTGTTCCCCCTAAATGCTCATTTTCTTGATATTCCCTTTGTGAAGAACTACATCGAAGACAACTTTTGTACCAATCAGCGAGGTGAACAGGTTTATGATAACACCCAAACTGAGGGAGACAGCAAAACCCTTGACGGGTCCGGTGCCAAACTGGAACAGCACCGCTGCAGTGATCAAGGTGGTGATGTGGGAGTCCATTATGGTCATGAAGGCCTTGTCATATCCGGCATCCAAGGCCGCTTTAGGGGCTTTACCCAGTTTCAGTTCTTCGCGGACCCGCTCGAAGATTAGAACGTTGGAGTCAACCGACATGCCGATCAGAAGTACAATTGCGGCGATACCCGGCAAAGTCAGGGTGGCGCCCAGTGCAGACAGAGCACCCATAAGGAACACTACATTAAGCACCATGCCCCAGTTTGCCACCATACCGGACAACCCATAATAGATCGCCATGAAAATGACAACAAGTATAACCCCGATCAATCCTGCATAAAGACCTTTATTGATGGAGTCCTGCCCAAGGGAAGGGCCAACGGTAACGTTCTGGATAATCTTGACCGGCGCAGGCAGCGCACCGGCTCGCAGCACAATGGCCAGGTCGGCAGCTGTTTTTTCAGTGAAATTGCCCGAAATCTGGGCACTACCGCCTGAGATACGTTCCCGAATAACCGGAGCGGAATAAATGTTGTTATCGAGTACGATAGCGAATCGCTTGCCAACATTTGCCGCTGTTGTCTGGTCAAACAGCTTGGCGCCCAGCGAATTAAACTCTATGGCAACATACGGCTGGTTGAACTGTGAGTCGATCCGTACCTGGGCATCGGTCAACAGGTCACCGGAAATAAGCGATTTTTTCTGCACCACGAACGGTATCTCTGAAACCGCGCCAGTAGTAGGGTCAATTGTTTTTTCCTTAAGCAATTCCGCATCATCGGGAATAACAGCTGAGTTCGCAGGAATATCCTCGCGTACCATCTTGAACTCCAGGCGGGCGGTTTTACCTATCAGCTCGATAGCCCTCTGAGGGTCCTTGATGCCAGGGAGTTGCACAACAATATGGTTGATCCCCTCACGCTGGATGACCGGTTCAGAAACTCCAAACTGATCAATCCTGTTGCGAATGGTCTCCAACGCCTGGGCAACCGCTTTGTCCTTGCGATCCTGGGCATCCTTGTCATTGATACGAAGATTAAAGGCAACAAAACCGCCATCGTCATAGATCGGACTCTGCTCGTAGCCTGGATATTTGTCTTTGAGCAGCTTCTGAACGGTATCAGCAGTCCCCTTCTCATAGAGAACAACAGACACCTTGTCCGAGCCTGTGCGAATAATCCGCTTGAAGTGAAGTTTTTTGCTGTCCAGGGTGTCCTCAAGATCAGTGGCCACGATATCCAGCGACCCTTCCAATGCCTTCTGGGTATCCACCTCCATCACCAGATGCGTGCCACCCTGAAGGTCAAGCCCCAAATGGATCTTGTCTTTAGGCAGCAGCCCAGTCCACCATGATGGCAACTTGGCGACCAGCGTAGGTGTCAGGTAGAGAAACGACAGAAGAACGAAGATGCATATCAGGCTTATGCGCCAGCCAGTTCCTTTCGGCATGAACTCGGTCTCCTTTAGTTAAGTATAGAAGCTGTTTTCCGCGCTTTTTATGACAGACAATAACTTCGTTAACTCACTTATCCTGTTAATCAGGGTTTGATTAATTCAAGCTAGTCTTTTTTTACGCTGGCGATATAAGCCTTGTTAATCTTAATAATAACACCAGTGGCGATCTCCAGCCCTGCAACACCATCGTCTACGGAAGTGATTTTGCCATGCACACCGCCGGCTGTAATGATGTTGTCGCCCTTCTTGATAGCTTCCAAGAGTGCTTTATGTTCCTTGGCTTTTTTCTGTTGCGGTCGAATCAGCAGGAAATAAAATATGGCAAACATGAATACCAGTGGGATGATCTGCTGAAAAGCCGCCATACCACCGGCTGGTCCGGCAGCTCCACCTGGAGTGCCCGACATTGCAAAAGCTAATCCAAACATAGAACTAATCTCCTTTAATCTGCTTATTTAACGACTGTTTTTCATAGAATATCCGGCGAAACGTGGCATAGCTGTTGTCCTGAATAGCCTCTCTTGCACGTTGCATCAGATCCAGATAGTAATACAGATTGTGATAGGTATTAAGGTTCGACGACAAGATCTCGCCAGCCCGATAGAGATGACGCAGGTAAGCACGGGAATAGTTACAACATACATAACAGCCGCATTCCGGATCCAGAGGGCCTTCATCTTCCTCATAAATCTTAGCCTTGATGTTGATCCTCCCTTGACTGGAAAAGAGCATGCCGTTACGGGCGTTACGGGTTGGCATGACACAGTCAAACATGTCAAAGCCATGCCAGATTGCTTCAATAAGATCTTCAGGGGCGCCGATCCCCATGATATATCGGGGTGCATCTTGAGGCATCAACGGAGCACAACACTCCATCACCCCATACATCTGCTCTTTCTCCTCACCGACCGAGAGCCCGCCAAGCGCATAGCCGTCAAATCCTATGGAACATATTTCCTCAAGGCTTCGGGCGCGTAAATCGTGATGCATGCCTCCCTGAATAATACCGAATAGCTGCTGTCCTTCCCGGTTATGAGACCCTTTGCAGCGCAATGCCCAGCGGTTAGTCAACTCCAGAGATCTTCTGACATAATCATAATCCGCCGTAGCAGGGGGACACTCATCAAAACACATAATGATGTCAGCCCCCAGCGCTTCCTGAATCTTTATAGCCAACTCCGGTGTCAGAACATGGTAAGAGCCATCCAGATGGGACTGAAATTTCACACCATTTTCGTCAATCTTGCGCAATTCACCCAAGCTGAACACCTGAAAACCACCACTATCGGTCAGAATCGGTTTATCCCAATTCATGAAGCGATGCAGCCCCCCCAGTTTTTCCACCAAACGGTGTCCGGGTCGCAGGTACAGGTGGTAGGTATTAGCCAGTATGATCTGGGCATTAACCGCTTTCAGGTCTTCGGGAGTCATGGCCTTGACTGTGGCATTGGTGCCCACCGGCATAAAAATGGGGGTCTCTATTTCCCCATGAACCGTTTTCAAAGAGCCAAGGCGCGCCCTGGATGACGCGTCCTGATGCAACACATTGAATGTCTTCGACAAAAAGCACCTGACGATAATAAATTTTGACGTTACTTCACGAAGTTATAATTCAAAAAAACAAAATTGTTTCACTGAATAAGCATGGCATCACCGTAGCTATAAAACCTGAAACCGCGACTAACAGCCTCGCGGTATGCTTCCAGGATAAAATCACGACCGGCAAAAGCTGATACCAGCATGAGTAATGTCGATTCAGGCAGATGAAAATTTGTCAACAACGCATCAATAACAGCAAAGGTGTAACCAGGATAGATAAAGATGTTGGCCTCATCATCACCAACCCGGACATTTCCATCGCCTATGGCCGCATGTTCAAGTGCCCGGGCTGTAGTAGTTCCAACGGCCACCACCCTCCCCCCCCGCGCCTTCGTGGACCGGATGGCATCTGCGGTTACTGCGGGTATGGAGTAATGCTCCGTATGGATTTGGTGATCCTCCACTCGCTCCACTCGCATCGGCTGAAAGGTACTCAAGCCGGTATGCAGGGTCAGACAAGTGATTTGAATCCCCTTTTCTTCAAGTTCTGCCAGTAATCCCCGAGTGAAGTGCAAACCAGCTGTCGGCGCCGCAACAGCACCATCTTTTTGGGCAAAAACCGTTTGGTAACGCTCCCGGTCCTGAATTTCATCATCGCGTTGAAGATAGGGAGGCAGTGGTATATGCCCTTCGCGTTCGAGCCATACGCTAAAATTTTCTGTCCTGGCAAATTCTATCCGCCATGACCCAGCTTCCAGTTTAGCACATATTATGGCGGTCATGCCTGCGGGAAGATGTATCACCATACCTTCGTGAACCCTCTTGGACGACCGCATCAAACAGGACCAGCGCTCGGAATCGCAATCTTCACGACGTAATAGAAAAATTTCCACCTTCCCGCCGGTATCCTTGTTACCAAACAGACGAGCCGGGATTACCCGGGTGTCGTTCATCACAAGCAAATCACCTGGCTTAAACCTAGTGGAAATATTCCTGAAAATATCCTCATCAACAGCGCCTGAATATCGATTCAGAAGCATCAGGCGGGAAGCGTCTCGCTCGGAAGCAGGATAACGGGCAATTAACTCCGGCGGAAGGTGATAGTCAAAATCCTTAACAAACATAAAATACCGTTTAACGGATGTCAGAGAACTGTTTTATGGCAGTGCCGGGGTAATAGTAGGAAAGTATCTCTTTATAGTTGAAGCCATCCTGAGCCCTTTGTTTGCTCCCCCACTGACACAGCCCCACTCCGTGCCCATTACCAAAACCTGAGAAGCTTGCCTCTCCTCTGGAAACACTGACTGAAAAGTTTGTACTTTTTATAATGCCATACCCCACTGCCTTGCGAAATTGTTCACCTGTTACTGAAAGCTCGCCACGCGACGAAACAATTCGCACATTTTTGAGTCGCCCCCGGCTGTTTCGTGATCCTGCCTTGACATCGGTTACGCCCACAGCATTATAACCAGCCACCCTCAGTTTTTCTTCAATATCCCTGAGTGCAAGCTTTTGTACCCACGCACTGGATGTTGATGTCAGGCAATATTGACAATCAACACCCTTCAGGTAAGGAAGGTCTGCGCCCCATACATTTTCGGATGCTTCGGTTTTACCACCACAGGCGGAATGATAGAATGCTTGAATAATTGACCCGTTATAGGTCAATACCTCACCGGCGGTTTCAGAAACACCTCTACGCGCCCTGCTATCCTCAATCAAACAACCATCGTATACTTGGTCAATGACTGTAGATTCCAGATGGTAGAAAGCATTTTTCCGGTTCTCCTTGCGGTTCAATGCATAGGTTCTGGCTATAACCGCCTGAGCTTTGATTGCATCCATGGGCCAAGCTGATGAAATTTCGCAGTTGATCAGACCTACCAGGTAATCTTCAAGCGCCAACTCGTTAACCACAAGCAGGCCTTTGTCAGCGATGGTAATTTCAGCAACACCACGGTATGGTTTGCCATTGACATATAGAGCTGCTGGCGCTGAAAAAACCAATTGCCGGTAGGTAACGCCGTTGGCCACAACACCATCTTTTCCAAGCTTGATAGTAACAGGATTCACAAACTCCACTGCGCCGCCATTTTCACGTGTGGCCAGCAGGCCATCACCGCCAATGGTGACGCCGGTACCATTTTTGATAATGGCTATACGGATCGACTCACGTGGGCTTGAAGCATTGGATCTGCCTCCTGCCTCCCACCAGAAAAAAACGACAATGGCCAAGCATGCTGGCACAAGTATGCGCATCAAAGTTAATTGCAAAACCTGATGATAAAACCACACAATCAGGCTTTCTGTCAATTATTATGATGTATTTGTGAATTAGTAAACCTTCGCACTTATCCGGCAAAAGAAATGTAAGATAGTCCTACTTGAGATCGAAGCCTTGGAGGTCTTCATCAGAAAAATCGAGAGAGCTGTCAACTCCGGCGGCATCCAAACGCGAACGTACATCACGGAAATCGGGATTAGAGGTATTGATCTCTGCCAATAATGCCGCTGCCTCATCGTTCTTTCCTAACACCTGGCAGGTCAAGGCAAGTTCATATTTGATTGAGCAGGAATCAGCCAGATTCAAACCTGGATTCATCAGGGAGCGCAGAAAACCTTCAGCCTTTGCGGAATCTCCTTTTTCGCGCAGACAGACGCCCTGAAGAACACGGCATTCAAAGGAACGAGTCGGATCTGATGCTGCATGGCTAAACTCATTAATAGCATCGTCGTAAAGTCCCATCTCCTTGAATGCAATTCCCAGATCATAATGAGACTGAGAATCCGACATCTCAAAATCACTGCCAAATTTGACCCCACGCGGAGAGGTTGCGATGTTATCGAACATCTCGCCAACCGAGTCAAGCCAGTTATCCCCTAACCTGTCTGAAGTGTTTGATGAGCCAACATCATCAAATTCCAAACTGTCATCGTTATCAATTTCAATTTCAATCTCAATGTTGTCTTCTGCATATAAAAAGGAATTAGCTACTTCCGCAAATGAGTCTGAGCCCTTGAGCGCAGAAACGTCTTCCAACTCATTTATAGGTTCTTCTGCGAGCATTAACGCTACAGACTCACCAGACACATACATATCTTCCGCTATTTCGAGAGAAGCAGGCGAGGTAGCTTCACCGCGGTCAAAACCTTCAGGCTGGACCAATTGATCATGAGATATATCTGGCGGGTTCTCATTTATTTTTTTTGCCGAAAGCACGTTCAAAGACGATAGTCTGGGTTCAAGCGCTTTAGCGCTATCCTTATCGCCAACCGCCTCATAAACTCGTTTCAATCCTTCCAGCACTATCACATTGATAGGGTCAATCTTGCCAAGCTCCTGGTAAATCAACACCAGGTCTGATACTGCTCCGGACTGAATGAGGTCTTGTTCGCAACCATCAAGTAGAAGCAATGCTCCCGCAACATCTCTCTCAGCGGTCAAGCATTCTAACAAACATTTCTTGGCGCTTAATTCATCCGGAAAGAACTTAAGATAATGCTGACAGGCAATCTTGACTCGCTGAGGCTGTACGAGTTTTTTATAAGCAAAGACGATTAGATCCCAAATACGTTTATTATTAGGATTACTTCTCAGCAAAGCCTGAATCCCGGGAATAGCGCCAGCTGCATTACCACTTTCCACCTGTTCGGTCAGCACCTCGAGTACAAAATCGGATTTTTCCGAAAAAAGCTGCTGGATTCGTGTATTCAGCTTTGAAAAAGCCGCGTTGTCGCCTCGTTCTTGAAGGAGTGATGCCAATCGGCTGAAAACAGCGTACGATTCATCCTTTTTACCAATCTGAAAGTATGATTCCGCAAGCTTGAGCTTGATGTTGATATTCTGCGGATCAACATTTTGCATCTTGTCAAGAATCTTGAGAGCATCCTCCATATTGGAGTCGTTTTCGTAATAATCATAGACCTGTTTATACTCTGCCAAGGCATTGCCCACCAGACCGTGCTTTTCGTTAAGCTCCGCAAGGGTCACGGTTATGGAAACGTCACCTGGGAAAAGCTTCTGCAACTGTTTATAGACTGCAATAGCCTTAAGATAAAAACCATTGGAAGAATAATGTTTACCAACAAGTTCGAATGTAGCGCGCGCCTCATCAATACGCCCTGCCTTAACAAGGAGTTCGGCCAGTTTCTGGCGGTGATTGATGGCGGAGGGATCGAGCGACAGCACCTGCTCATAGGCCTTGATGGCCTTGTCCAACTGGCCACGAAGTGTAAATCGCTGGGCATCTTCGATGAGTTTTTCTTTTTTTGTGTTCACTGACAATGTATCCTTCTGACCACACAGAGCCAAAGTGCATTACTAATTATTCGATTTGATACGCACGAAATTACTGTATAGACTCCAGCTTGTCAAGCATAATAAGCTGGTTATATTATGCTTTTACGTTTATGCCATGGCAATTTGCTTTGACATGCTCCCCCAAATACAGTACCGTAAAAACACTTCACTCTCCCAAAAACTACAATCAGACTACGCACAATTGCAGATACACAATCGACAACCATTCGGGGGACGCGGCAATGCATTTTTTGCCAAAGTTAAATCCACTTTACGAACATGTTTCCGCTCAAAAAATCATTATTCCAGATGTCTTGGAAAAACTTGGCAAGGGTGGTTTTACCGGTTATCTCAGTTACTTATCAACAACTTTCGAGTCTTATTGTATTTTTGCCAAGGGGAAGCTGATCTGCGTCATCAGCACCGAGGATGGTCGGGATAAAACCGGTTTTGACGCCATTTCCGCTCTTTTTAACAAAATTATCATAACAGGCGGTGAAGTAAACGTTTATCGCATGACAACCGATCTTGCAATGTGTGCCCATGCGTTGGTACTCGGCGCCAAATTGTTCAATGGCAATGAAGTCAGGCAGGTTGACATCAAAGGCATAATGACACAACTCAAAAACCAGTGGCTTAACGGCGTGGTGCACTTTTATACCAGCGAACATTATGCCATGATATTTTACATGAACGGCCAGCCGATCGGTTTCTATCATGATGGCGCCAAAGCAATCGAGACATCCTCCGAGGAATCCCGCAAAATAGCAGCCCTTCAAGGCGCTCGTCTTGATGTTTGTACCACTAAACCGATTGAAGAGCTCATGCATTATGACCTGCTGCAAATGGTAAACCTCGGCAAACTCTGGGAAGCAGCTTCCACGCGGAACGCTACATCACAAAAAAAGGAGTTGAAGACATCTATCACTGAAGACGTCGAACAATGTGACAAGAAATTGTCCGAACTGGTTGACGATCTGATGGAGGTAGCTATGGCATATCTTTCCAGGGAGGGCAGAGAAGTCATAAAAAACCGGCTTCAGGAAGCCGGTGGCAGTTCAATTCTGTTTGACAGTACAAAAACCGGTATTTTTCTCGGACTGGTGGAAGAAGACGCCAAAGCGATAGACGACCAGGCCCGCATCTCCGAAATGATTGACCTGATGAAATCGGAGATTGCCGGGCGACTTGCGGTATAACCCACAGTTATAAGACGTTTTTCCTGTCAACGAGGGCAAATGGAGTACCTTCAGCAACACCTCAGAGAATATCTCGAACTCCACGGATACTGGATTTTGTTTGTTGGCACATTTCTCGAAGGTGAGGCCGTTCTTATCATGGCTGGTTTTCTTGCCTTCGGGGGTTATCTACATATCACTGGAGTTATCGCTACCGCCTTTGCCGGTTCGTTCCTCGGTGATCAGTTCTACTTCTACCTCGGTCGTTTCAAGGGCAAAGGACTCCTGCGAAGCTTCCACTCTATTGCACGCAAGTTCCGCGAGGCTCTGCGACTTATCGAAAAATACGGTTCACTAGTAGCCTTTATCTCCCGTTACACCTATGGATTCCGTATCGTACTCCCTATCATTCTTGGCATCACCACTCTTCCCGCGCGCACCTTCCTCTGGATTAATCTGATAAGCGCCCTTTCCTGGGCAATCGTATTCTCGCTGGCCGGATACCTGTTTGGCAAAAGCGCCTCGCTTATTCTTGATGACGTGAACAAATACGAACACTACTTGATGCTTGTGTTGCTGGGGTTCATCATGGCAATCTGGCTGGCACACCTGTACCACGCCTGGAAACTGAAGAAACCGGCCCGCGAACGGCTCGCAAGAATGCGTGTCCTTAAGGCCCTCAGGGGTAATAAAATATGATCGTATCAGCAGAAAGCGTCTCTATCGTACTGGTTGAGCCTCAGTCACCCGGCAACATCGGTATGGTTTGTCGCGCCATGAAGAACATGGGATTGTCCAGGCTGCGGCTGGTAAAGGGGTGTGACCGCTTCCATCCGGAGTCACTCAAGTTTGCTGTAGCAGCCAAGGATTTGCTGGAACAGGCCGAAATTTTTCCTGATCTACCCTCAGCCTTGGCTGACTGTACCTTGACTGTGGGTACCACGCGACGACATGGCAAATACCGCCAGGAGATCCTTTCTCCCCCTGAAGTCGCCACCTGTCTTTCGAACCAGGCCAAACCAGACTGCCTGGCAGCCATCGTCTTTGGTCGTGAAGATAGCGGGCTGACCACCGACGAACTTTCCCTGTGTCGCTGGCACGCCACAATCCCATCGGCAGAGCAGTATGGATCTCTCAACCTGGCCCAGTCAGTGCTACTATTTTGCTACGAACTGGGCAAGGCCGGAAACTCACCTGGTGGCGGACGAAATATGCAAATGGCTACCTCTGCGGAGATGGAGTCGATGTTCAGCCAGCTGGGTACCTGCCTCCTCAAGATAGGCTTTCTCAACGAACAAAACCCGGAGCACATCATGCGCTCACTGCGCAGGATTTTTTTCCGGGCGGAACTGGACATCCGCGAGGTATCAATCCTGCGGGGGATGATGACCCAGATCGACTGGGCCGTCGCTGGGTTCGACGGCAGAAAGCGCTCATGAATCCGACCACTATCGGGCTGGTGGCTGGCGCCCTTACCAGCATCGCCGCCATTCCCCAGGTTGTAAAGACCATACGGACCCGTCACGCCCGGGACATCTCAATCTGGCAGCCACTTCTTCTTTTTTTCGGGGTTGCGCTCTGGATGATTTACGGTATGCTAATCCACGATCTTCCGCTGATTTTGGCCAACATCATACCGTTAGTGTGCAATGCCCTGTTGACCGGTCTGAAGCTTCGCTATCGATCCAACTAACACCACCATCCAGGAATTGGTTTCTGCCATCGGCGCCAGGCGTGGCTCACGTCTGACCGTCTAATCGTAAACAGAGGTAATCCGTGCCGGATCTTCTTTCCATACACGACCTGCATACCTGCTTCAAAACTCCGGCAGGAATTGTCAACGCTGTCGACGGGGTCACTCTTTCTATCAACAAGGGTACCACCGTCGCATTGGTGGGGGAGTCCGGTTCCGGCAAATCCATGACCGCGCTTTCCATCATGCGTCTTATCCCTGCTCCTGGCTTCATCAAATCCGGTAAAATTTTTCTGGACAACACCGACCTCTTATCCCTGTCTGACAATGCAATGCGCCAGGTACGCGGCAGCCGCATCTCCATGGTCTTTCAGGAACCAATGACTTCGCTTAATCCGGTTCTGCGCATTGGCGACCAGGTCATGGAGCCGCTCATACTGCACCGGAAACAGTCCCGGAAGGATGCCGCTGCATGTAGCGCCGAACTGCTCAGCAAGGTTGGCATCCCATCGGCCGGTGATCGCATGCGCGACTACCCCCATCAGCTCAGCGGCGGCATGCGTCAGCGGGTTATGATCGCCATGGCCCTGGCCTGTAGTCCATCGTTGTTGATTGCCGACGAACCAACCACTGCCCTGGATGTTACCATTCAGGCGCAGATTTTGGAACTCATCGACTCTGTCAGCGAATCCACGGACATGGGGATACTCCTGATAACCCATGATCTGGGTATTGTGGCCGAGCGTTCGGATTACACCTATGTCATGTATTCCGGTCGCATCGTGGAATCAGCAAGCAGCAGCGAGTTATTCCGAAACCCATTCCACCCTTATACCCGGTCACTGATTGCTTCGCTT
>Ga0265294_10008470_pt1 | contig 12004 bp, 16 predicted proteins | sample MunlanPumphouse3_FD_192504 | JGI IMG/M metagenome (GOLD analysis project Ga0265294, IMG submission 192504) | Groundwater microbial communities from a municipal landfill in Southern Ontario, Canada - Pumphouse #3 | ecosystem: Environmental > Aquatic > Deep subsurface > Groundwater | place... | reverse complement strand
ATGGTCATATGTAGATTTGTAACCAAAAACAACAAAGGAGATGACCATGAAATTTGTAAGTAATAAGTTGCAAGTGTGTCATTTTGCTCAAGTTCCGTGCAAACCATTCATTGTAGATGTAACCGATGAACAAGATGCATACCGAATCATGAATATCCTTGCTCGTCAACATCTGTTTCTCGAAGAAGAAGGTATTATTCCTGACTACTCCAATGTAATCTGTGTACGTATGTGGGATGATACCCTTGAACCAGATGAAAATGGCGAAAAATGGAGTGATTATTGGAATGAAGAAGAATGTATGGACTGGGATGAATTTGAAGTAACCTATTTACATATTCCCGGAAACATGAACTAATTTTTACCTGCATTGGGATCATAGCAATATGTATCCATGTAAGTAACAAACAACAAAGGAGATGACTATGAGCCAGTTTGATGTGAACATGTTCAAAAAAGAAATAATGGCACAATATAAGCCCTTGGACTCAGACACCGAGCGTGAACTGATTATCAAGGCCCAGCGTGGCTGTAGTCTCTCCAAACAGAGACTTGTATGTGCACAGTACCCGCAAATCTTGAAGATCGCTGGTTGGTATCTGAAAACGAATACTCGCAATGAGTTGCAAGATTTATTCAATGAAGGTGTGATCGGCTACTATAATTCCATTGATCCGTTTGACGTGTCTTTGGGCAATCGTCATATCACAATGGCTGTAAACTTCATTCGCAATGCTATCCGTGACTACAGTCAGGACAACGATTTGGTTCGCAACTCTCGCCAGAAAAGCAAGTCTCGTGAAAACGATCCTATTCATATGGCTAATCTGGAATATGATGCCGAACTCATGGGAATGACGGTGACAGAATATATCGCATTCCAGAATGCAAAGGGACATAAGATCAGCACCCGCAACAAGGCTGAAAAGTTCGGCACTGTGAGCTTCGATGCTCCTCTGGGTGGTGACAAAGGTGATTCCGAAGCTACCCTGCTGGACATCCTTGCTGATGCCGATGCACAGACCGATTCTGGTACTGTGACCAGCGACATCAAGCGTATGATCTCCATTCTGAACAAGGATGAACTGGAACTCGTGGATCAATTCTTTGGTCTGAATTGTGACAAGATGACTCTGGACGAAATCGGTCAGATCAATGGTGGAATCAGCCGTCAGGCTGTGAGCAACCGTCTGGGCAAGTGTCTGGAAAAGATGCGGACTCATCATAAGTGCAACAAGTAAGGGAAACCTTACTTTTCACTTCACAAAAACATATGTTAAACCCTGTATCAAACGAGGTCACAATGAGCGAACTGAAATGCACCGTGGAAAAGAATGCAATCCCCCTGAGCCGTCTGATCGGCAAGGCCAAGCTGGAAGCACTGGCAAACAGCCACAAGCTTTCCACCGCTGGTAAGGTAAGTAAGAAGGGGCTGAACTCGCTGGTTCAGCTTGCCAGCAAACGCCAGAAGGCCAGTCAGAAACGTGCTGAAGAGCAGTATGCTGAATACAAGGCCAAGAAGGAAGCTGAGAAAGACAAGAAGGAGGCCAAAGCCTCCCAGCATTCTGCTTAACATTCGCATCTCCACTCAATCAAGACTCACTCAAAAAGTGGGTCTTTTCTTTTACCCTATTCAGGATCATGGCCATATGTATCTATGTAAACAACAACAAGGAGTTGACCATGTCCCTTTTCACCAAACATTACTACAAAGCTAAAGAGCTGGGCGAGAAAATCGGATGGACTCATGAGCAGATCAATGAGCATGCAGTTACTGAAGCAAAAGAAGAACTCACCAACTTGATGCGTGAAGTGGTTGATGCATTCAACTGTACTGCATACAAAACCGAAGCAGCCGCTGCAATTCTGGATGGTATCAATACTTCTCACCGCCAGTTACAAGCTGAATTCTGGGAAGGAATGATTAAGGTAATGGACAAATACAGTCAACAGGACGAACATCAATTCTTCGATGGTCGCAATGCCAATTACAGGGAACTCATCGGGCGGATGGCTAAGGTTGCATACTGGCCTCGGTAGTTCCGATATCAACAGGGGAAACAATAAACAAGGTAGGCATACAACAAACAACGAGGATATCAACATGATCTTTGACGGAACTGATCTGGAAACCGCTTCGCTGAACGAAGTAAAAGAAATCGAACTGGCACACATCGCAAACCAGTTGTTCTCACTGGCACAGACCAAACGTCTGTGTTCGATCACTGGAAAAGAAGTTCTGGCTGAATTCAGATTCAAGGGCAATTTCGATGAAGTTGTTCAGCAATTGAATCTTATGTCTGCCCTGACTGAAGACTGTGCAATGACCGAAGAAGGTCGTACTCTCATCATCAAGCGAAAGAAGCGTTTACTGGCACACATGGAAAGTTGTGACAGTGATGTGCAAACGACTGCCATGTTGGAAGCTGTTCGAAGCAACGATCCTATGCTGGTAATCGATCTGGCATCTCAGAAGCACATGCTCAATGACATCCTGCATGAGCAAGGAATGTGTGAATGTTTTACCAATTAATTTTACCTGATCTCGGATCATGGTCATATCTATCAATGTAACCAAGAACCCACCACTCACACCAAACGAAGGAGCTACCATGAGTGAAACCATCAACCCCAACAAGAAGAAAGACCTCCACCTCATCGACCCCCGTTCGATCATCGTGGACTTCTCCACCAATCCTCGTGTCTACTACGGCACTCCCGAAGAGCAGAAGAAGCTCAAGGAATCCATCCGTGTCAACGGTGTGAAAGATCCGCTTCTCGTGACCAACACCAAGGAAGGCCCTGTTCTGAACCACGGTTTCTGTCGCATGAAGGCCGTGCTGGAACTGCTGGAAGAAGGTGTGGACATCGCCTACGTTCCCGCCATCGCTACCGCTCGTGGCTACAACGAAGAACAGGCTTTGCTGGATCATGTCATCCTGAATTCTGGTCGCCCTCTGACCCCGATGGAAAAGGCTGGGTTGTACAAGAAGCTCATCAACCTCCAATGGACTCAGAAGCAGATCGCTGAAGCGACTGGTGAAACTCAGGGTGCGATCTCCAACATCCTGAAGCTGGCCGACCTGCCCATGCGGATTCAGAACTACATCAATGAAGGGCTGGTTTCCGGCACTCTGGTGATGCACCTCCTGAAGACCCACAAGAACGACTATCAGGCCGTGGCTCTCCGTCTCATCAGCTCCATCGAACACAATGATGGCACCAAGCAGAAGGTGACCGAGAAGACCGTGACCGTCCAACGTGTCTCCAAGTACCACAAGCGTTTCAGCGGTTCCATCGAAGTTCTGCGTGAACGCAATGTGGATGCCCAGAAGATTTCCAAGGTGGAAGCCATCATGGAAGCTCTGGAAACCGAGACTGCTGAAGAACTGGCTGACAAGCTGTTGGCTATCCTCTAAGTTCCCTCACTGCCAGCGGAAAGTGATGTCCAATAGGGCATCACTTTTTTGATTGACAAATCCCAGCATTTTCCTATATTACTGGTATGGTGAAATAAAAGGCTCCCCCTTTTCCCCTCCACTCGTGTTAGTCCTTTGTTAACGAGTGGAGGGGTTTTTTATCTATTGGAGCGAGAAAACCCCTTCCCTTTAGGGGAGGGGATGAGAGCGAAAATAATTGTTAAAATCACTTGTTTTTTGAACAAATAATAATGTATATTTGAATTATGAATCAACGATAACCAAGCTGATTCTAAAAAACAATTAATACCCACGGGCGGTGGGAAATTTAAGTCTGTCAGCTTGCACCGTAAGATGCAAGGACAAGCAGAGAAAGTCTAGGAACGTGGGTTCGGATGAGGTATCTGCTGGGCAGAAAGAATGTTCCGCAAGGACTTCAGAATCCCCGAACCTTTAGGTTCGTGGGAGCGTCAATTACCCTCTTTCGGATCATGGTTATATGTAATATTGAGAAGAAGTGTTAACAGCTTCATCATAAAATACCAAAATAATTCTACCCTATTTAGGATCACGGTCATATTTATCCATGTAAGAAGGAGTTGATTATGATCTCAAGAACCCACCAACAATGCGGACACATCCTAATGTTTTGCACCAACTGTCATTCGACTGGCTGTGATGTATCTCATTGCGAGAATTGTATTGGTAATGGCAACTATCACATTTGCAAAGTGTGTGGTGCTCGTGCGGTGATTACTAATTTCCGTAGGAATGAAGTTCTTCGCTATCGTGGTCGTGAAAATGTGCAACTTAATAGTGATGTGGAATATCGTCTGAACACACTTGAAAAACACAACCAGCTACAGTTCCAATCCCATGACCGTAGAACCCACTATACAGGGACTTACAGTTGGTGGAAATGGATTGGGTTCTTTGCTATCTGCTGGGCTATCAGTCAGGTACTGGATCACAAAGATTTTACTGGTATCTTGGGATTCATCTTGAGCATTGTCAATATCGCTGGGGCAATTGCTGAAATTCCTGTGGCTATCATTAAAACATATTTCCTGTAATAATTTCTACCCGATTTGGGATCATGGTCATATCTATCCATGTAACCAACAACAAGGAGTCAACATGAAAATACAGATCACTGCGAAAGTCGAAACCTTTGTCACTATGGAAGTGGAAGTAGCCAATACTGATACTGACACTCTGGAAAATGCCATGAATGAAGTGCTGGAAAATACCGACTATTCATTCAATCATGAATCCATCGTGGAAACTGAAATGGTAGAACAGGAACTTTCATCTCATACCATACTGGAGGACTGAATCATGGCACATAACAAGACGTTCAGAGCTGGAGAGGTTGCCTATGGTGGCCTGATCCATGTAACCCTCAACAACCGTGTGATCGGGGTATCGTTCCTCGACTGGAACACGAAAGAACCCGTGGTGAAGAAAGATTTCAGCACCAAATGTTCCAGAGCCAACATCATTCGGTTCGTGGAAGAAAACGCAACCTATTACTGGGCTTGCAAAGTGGTTGAATGGCTCGACCAGAAGGTGCTGGATGCAAACGCATTCAACATGAAAGCTGGACGCTGGATTTAGATATGGGAGAGAAATCTCCCTTTTTTATTTACCCTGCTTCGGATCATGGTCATATCTAATATTGTAGAGGTTTGTCCATTCGCATCACAAAAATCTACATGAAAAAAATGCATAAAAAGTTTACCCGCTTCGGGATCATGGCCATATCTATCTATGTAACCAACAAACAACAAAGGAGATCATCATGATCGTTAACAACCTGCCCGTCAACAAAGAAAACTTCGAAACCTTCCTCGACATGACCCACATGAACTTCGATGTGGACACTCGCATCACTCCTGTCCATCCCGACATCCTCGCCATCAATCCCGATGCCAAGTCTGGCCAGTACCAGATCTTCCGCACCGACAATGGCGAAGTGTTCCACAGTGGCATGAGCAAGCAGTATCATCCCATCCAGAACCGTGAGGCCCTCAGTTTCATCAAAGATCTGGCAGCGACCTCCAACAAGCCTATGGAATTCGTGTCCGGTGGCATCTGGAAACACGGTGCACAGACCTTCGCCCAGATCAAAATGGGGGAAGCGTTCGTGGGTAACCGTAGAGACATCGTGGAACATAACGTCACCTTCGGGAATTCCCATAACGGAACCTACTCCCTGAAGATCGTGCTGACTCCTCTTCGTGTGCACTGTGCCAACCAGATCGGTGTCATCAATCGCATCATGGCGAAGGGTGGGGCAGAAATTTCTTTTAATATTCGCCATAAAGCGGGTGCAATCATCCAAATGGAAGAACTGCGTCAGCAGATCCGCATCATTGACCAAGAATTCGTCAATGCAGTGGAAGACTACAACAAGCTGGCTGGTATCAAGACCGATGAAGAATATGTCGAAGCCATCCTCAACGACATCTTCCCCAGCAAGGGCGAACGCACTGGCATCGCAAAAGAAAATTTTGAATTGCGGGTTGCTGATGTGAAGCGTGCTTTCCGCCATGCTGACGGTGGTCGCCTCGAACGTGACACCGCTTGGAACCTGTACAACTCCATTCAGGGTTCCATCCAGCACCGTCCGACTGCTGTCCTGCGTCACATGAAGAACGTGTCCAACGCTGGCTCCCTTGACATCATGGACGTGGCAGAACAGCGTCTTCAGGCGGCTATGATGGTTGACCGCTCCCAGTCGATCCTGATGGGTAAAATCGCTCAAGACTCTCGTCTGGCTCTGGAATCCGTCATGCGTATCGCTTCCTCTCAGGCGATCATCTAACCAACTGAGGAGTGGTGCTCGAATGGACACTACTCCTCAATTTTATTTTTTTCTTTTCAATATTTGACAAAATAAAATAATTTTCTATATTTGTATTACCCGAACTCCCAAGGAAGCAATATGCCACCAATCATCACAAAAGACGGACAACTTGCCAGTACATCGAAAGAACTGGTTAAGGAAAACGGTGAGGTATTTACACCCGCTCACATTGTAAAAGCCATGATGGATTTGATTCCTACTGAGTTCGTTTCTGACCCTTCTGCTATCATGATTGAACCCACCTGTGGTACTGGTAACTTCATTGTAGAAATGTACCGATACAAGCGTAATGCAGGGCTTACAATCCATGAAGCACTGAACACTATCATCGGTATGGAACTTAATAAAAACACGCTGGTGATGGCTCACAAACGCCTATATGAGCTAGTCGCATTCGATATGACTGAACAGGATATTAAGAAAGGTTCTACTCAATGGTTCAATACTGCTATCGAATGTGTGATGATTGTCCGAAACAACCTATTCGCCGTAAGTGATTCATTGGTGGTTATGAATGATTATGCAAACGGAAAAGGTGAATTGGCTAAAAAGAAATTTGTTTTTTCCGACCCCACTGGCAACAATGAAGTCATGACTGACAAGCAACGCAATGCATTGAATGAAAAAGTCAAATCTGCATTCCGTTCTCATAAAGACGGAAAGAACTCTGAAACCCTTCAACCTTTCTTTGGAGCTTGATATGGATGAACAAATTGAAAATATGTTGAAAGAATTGCTTGCATTGCAGACAGCTCCTGTGCAGGAAAGGGCAAAGCGTCAGGCTCGTGAAAAGATCATCGATTTACTGACTATGGAACATGAATTGAACTGGCAATGTGTAGCTACTCCATATGATATTGTTAATGAAATGATTGACCTTATTCCTTCCGATGCTGAAAAATTTATTGTTTTTTTCAGTCTGGAATTTCTCGAAGAGATGGTCAAGACTCGTGGCATTGACAAAGATTCCATTCTGTTTGTGGGTGACAATGGTATGGAATCCGCATTCGCTAGTCACCCTGACATCTATGGTGTCAAGAGTTGTATCATGTCCAAAGATACTGGGTATCAAGACGGTAAACTGATTTTCCCCGAAACAATTTTTAACTTTTTGAAAAACGAGGACAATATGAAATTCGGAAAAATCGCTGTCGTAATGAATCCCCCTTATCAAATGAATGATGGGGGTGGTACTGGTTCCTCTGCAAAACCTATATATAACCTTTTTATTGAAGGTGTTATTGACAATCTGAATCCCGACCATTTGGTTTCTATCAATCCGTCTAAATGGATGTGTGGGGGCAAAGGACTTGATACCCATCGTGAACGTATGATGAACGATCACCGTATGAAAAAGATTGTACACTTTACAGGCGAACGAGAAATTTTTCCTACTGTATCTATTAAAGGTGGTGTTAACTTTTTCCATTGGCAGAAAGACTATAATGGAACATGTGAATTTTCGCATGATAACACTACCTCACATCGGTATCTGAATCAGTATGACATCATTGTACAGGATAATAATGCAATGTCTATTCTTGAAAAAGTAATGGGTAAGTCATCCAAATGGATTTCGGATACTTGTTTGAGTCGTAATCCGTTCAGTGTTGTAAGTAACTTTTCCAATTGGAAAGATAATGGCATTAAGTGTATTGCAATCAAACAGAGTGAACATTATGTTACTCCCGATGCATTTACTGATAAAGGAAATGTACTGGGAAAATGGAAAGTGTGTACAAGTAAGGCAACTGTAGAGGGCAGTACATTTACTGGTGATGTAAGATCATATTTTACTAAAAACAGTATGTTCATTGTTGAACCGAATGCAATCTGTACCGAAACCTATTTGGTAGTTAATGCATTTGATACCAAACGTGATGCAGAACATTTCATTAGTTATATGAAAACAAAGTTTTTTCGGTTTATGTTGGCTATGAGACTTCCGACTCAGAATATATCTAAGTCTTGTTTTGCATGGGTTCCCGATGTTGAAGACTATTCCGCACCTTGGACTGATGCCGAATTGTACAAGAAGTTCAATCTGAGTCGTCAAGAAATCGCATACATTGAAAGCAAGATTAAGGAGATCAAATAAAACATCTACATATTCCCGTAATAATTGCTATATTTGTGACTGATAATCATTGTTGATTATTAAACAAAGGAGTTGGTTATGTTAACCAACATTTTGATGTAAGGGTTGTATGTAAATCATATTTATGTGGATGATGGTAAACCATCTGTGTAGTAGAACCGACTACTACCGTATTTAACACGAAACGTATACGACCAAAGAAATTTGGGTACGAGGCTCACATGAATAGTTCACATACAGGAATCATAGCCAGATGATTAATCGGTTAGTAATCATTTGAATATGATAGATTTGGTCACTGCATATACTACCTAATATATGTACATCAAATGCCCTATTAATACAGGGAACCGAATTCCGCTGGGGCGAAGCGGTCAGCAACAAACCAATCGCATCGGTTCGAGTCCGATTTAATCAGGTGAGTGAGGGTTGGTTATGGTGGGGTTCGAGTCCCCACTCGGTTATTATGTGCGATGTAGCTCAATGGTAGAGCGGGTTAAGTACTGGCGGGGAAACGTATACTAGTTAAGCCGTCCTCATGTGTAGGTTCGAATCCTACCATCGCATTTATTAAAAATATCTGATTGACAAAACCTAATAGTTTTCTATATTATGTAGTATAGAAACGAACACCAAAACAAAGGAGCCACTCATGGCAAATACTCAGAATACCGAAATCGAAAACGAAGAAATGGTCATGGTAGAATACTACTCCGCTGAATGCGAAGTGGATGAAGATGGGAAGATGATTCCCGAATATGGTGAAGTATCTGCATCCGATATCAAAGAAATGGAAGGATATGACCTTCCTGTCCATCGGAGTCTCTGGAAGTAAATCGTGCAATAATGTATATTTGATACATGGGCAAGGTGGAAGGCCAGAGTGAGCAATCATTCATAAGGTGGACTCCAAACACCGAGGTAAGTGACATTACCATCCACACAAAAGACGAAAACCAAGTCACCCACTCTTGAGCAATTGAGAGTGGGTTTTTGTTTGGTACAAATCCAATACACTTGTTCACAATATTCTTGAAATCGTACCATATAAAAATATCCTATTGACAAAACCTAATAGTTTTTTATATTATGTAATAACAAAGGAGTCTTATGTCATTCATCAATATTTTCAAGAGCGGTACAGAAGTTACCAATGTTCGGAAGAATGAGGAATTGAATCCGAATATTCCTAGAGCATTGCAGGTACAGTACAAGCCCAACTATGGTACATTTGATAATTGGTTACGGATGAATCGTGACCATCAGATGAAGGCATATGACATCGCCAATAAGAACTCAATTGGTCAGATTAGTCTTCCTACTGGAACTGGTAAGACCCGTGTTCAGATTGCACTCCATGTATCCAAAATGATCCAGATGAGTCAATTGAATACAACTGGTGTATTTGTCATCGGTGCTCACCGTCTTGCCCTTTGTTCACAGCTTCTCACAGAGTTGATTGAAGTAGTGGTGAATGCTGGGTTACCGTTTGACATTCTGTTCATTGGATCTGATCGTTATTCCGAAGACGCAGTACATTGTAAGTTCCGTAAGAAGGGATTGAATGCTTATGTGAATAATGCTCATTCGACTACTCGCAGGGACGAAGTGCTTACTGCATATCAGAATGCCCAATATAAGCAACGTCATTTGATTGTAGTATCCACTTACCATTCATGGAACAAATTGGATGTACTGGACACAATCACTCAGGCTACCTATGATGAAGCCCATACCCTCATTGGTGACAGTTTCATGGACAATATCACTCAGGTAAAGCCTAAGATTCAACACAACTTCTTTTTCACAGCCACTCGCAGGGTACAGGGTGATTCCGAAGGAATGAACAACACTGACATCTTTGGTGAAGTATTGTGCGAAATTGCTCCCAGAAAAATGATTCAACAAGGAGAAATTGTTCCACCGAAGCTTCATATCATTCAAACAAAACAAGACGGTGATTATGATAATCACACTATGTTAGTGAATACTGTGATTGCAGGATACGAACAACATAAGCACTTAGTTAAATCTCATGTAAATAAGAACTTCACTGATGTTGAGTTGGGTGCAAAGATGCTCATATCTACCACTGGTAATCTGGAAATGTTTGAACTACATAATGACCCCCGATTCCAAGAGTATTGCACCACTAACGAAATCACAGTGTTTGCATTTTCCTCACAGGAAGGGGTATTCAGTAACTTCACTAAATGTTCTCGCTCAACTGCATTGAAGTTGATGAATGATATGCCCGATGATGAAGATGCAATCCTGATTCACATTGATATCCTTACTGAGGGAATCGATGTACCATCAGTAACTGGTGTAATGCCATTCAGGGAGCTTAATACGGTCAAGCTGCTCCAGACTATCGGTCGTGGTGCAAGACTGCTCAAAAGTGATCGTAAGGCGATCTATGGGGGAGAAGTATCGCCGATGGACTTTGACAGCTATGTCAAGCCTTGTGTATGGGTTATCCTACCTGAGCTATTCCGTTCCCTAGGGAACAGTCAGGCTATGCGTAATACCATTTCCACTATTGTGAACAGCTACGAAATTCCAGTGGAAGAGTATAATGCACAAGATAAATACATCGCAGTGGATGATGCTGACAATGATCGGATTACTGAACGTGACCAATCCCGCAGAAGAGACAATGAAGCCGATCTGGTTCACATTGTAGAAGACATTATGGACACCCGATTCTCACTGGGTGATGTAAAAGAAAAGGTCAAAGATAAGATCGATACATTCAGTAACTCATTCATGGGAATCTTTGGAGGTAACTAGTGCTCAAATGTTCAATGATACACAGCTATCCCAATGAGTACTTCGAATTGTACACGTTGGGTAAAGATGGCTTCACATTCCGTCAGTGGAATAATGAAGTGATTCGCTTATCATATCGAATTGATGACGAAGATACTCGAAACAAGTTCAAAGGTGATATGTTAGAGGTATTCGCTGAAATATTCTTTGGTCAATTTCAATCAGATGAAGCAGTTGGAATCACTGAATATACACCAATTGATATTAATGATGACTTCGGGGTAGATGCTACTGGGAAAAATGTGAATGGACATCAGTCAGCAATACAGGTAAAGTTCAGGTCAAATCCTACTGAGTTGATTAGCTATGCTGATATTGCTCGTACATACACCAGTGCACTCATGCAACTACATATGAATGATGTGTATGAGCATGACCATACAGTATACCTATTCACCAATGCTAATGGCATTACAGGGGCATTTACCAAGGTAATGCAGAATAAGTGCGTGATTATTACCAAGAATGAAATCAAAACAAAAGTGGACAATAATCTCACATTCTGGGACAATGCGTATCGCATGATATTTGATACATTGAATAACTAAAATATTTGTCTATATTTTGAATTACCCTATTTCGGATCATATCCATATATAGATATGTAACCGACAAAGGAGAGCCGATATGAACAGCACCAAAGCAATACTTGACGCAAAGATGGCAGGAAACAATCCATTCGTAGCAGAATTTCGATCTGATGTAGTCTGGATCAGTGATAAGGAAGGAACCTTTGAGTTTGAGATGTTAATCCCCGGTGAATCCGACTGGGAACGCATTGAATTC